>ERZ1673743.499-NODE-499-length-59485-cov-124.630826_pt1 | contig 59485 bp, 44 predicted proteins | sample MGYA00580197_ERZ1673743 | MGnify/ENA primary metagenome ERZ1673743 (study PRJEB41218, sample SAMN15661795) | gut metagenome | host: Homo sapiens | place: Canada: London | collected 2015-08-20/2019-03-30 | study: EMG produced TPA metagenomics assembly of...
TTTTCAAAAGCGAGTGCAAAGGTAGCGGCTTTTACCTTTCCCTCCAAATATTCATGAGGTATTTAACGCTAATTTAACATTTCAGCGGCGTTTTCGCAGGAATTTTTACGGAATTTTGCAGTTAAAGTACCTTATAAGGACTTTTATTGCCGTCCGATAAAAATTTTTGAGGCGGCCCGAAAATGATGGCTCGGGCAGGCGCCGTGGCTGTCGCCGGAATCGAGGCATCGCAGCTCCGCCGCTCGCCTCGATAGGGGGGCGGGCGGCGCTGTCCCACAGCTGCGCTACGCTCCGCAATGGGTTACAAAGACCCCGCGCCTCACGGCGCTTTTACACTATATTTCCTGAACATTCTAATTGTTTGGTTGCACACTATTGCGACCCACGAAGTCCTCTGCGAGGATTTTGCGCGAAAAAGCGCCGAAGGCGCGATGTTTTTCAAACCCATTGCGGAGCGGAGCGGAGCTGTGGGACAACAACCTCCTCAAAAAATCAAGGCGAGCAGCGGAGCTGCGACGCCTTGATCCCTGGCGGCAGCCGCGGAGCTTACCCGACCCATCATTTTGGGCTTGTAAAATGAAAAAACATGCCCGGGCACCGTAAATTCAGCGTTCGAGCTATGCTTTTTCGCGATATTTGTGTTTTATCGGACAGCAATAGAAGTCTTTGATGACGTTTTTGAGCCGGACTTCGCGCGCAAAAAAAGCCCTCCGGCTTTCTGAGAGCCGGAGGGCCGGTGGGGTTATAACGCAGTCAGTGTTATTTTACGAGAACTTTGGTGGCTTTTGAGCCCTGGCGGCGGATGTAGATGTTGCCGGCTTCGGGATTGGCCACGCGGATACCCTGGAGGTTGTAGAACTCAACGGGAGCTTCTGCGTCGGCGTCAGTCACGATCGAGCCGATGGCAGACTCAGCGTTGACAGTGCTGAAGAGCTGAAAATCAGAGGGCTCGGTTGCTTTGTCGGTCGTTACGACTTCCCAGTCGCCTTTATATTCCTTGTAGCTTAAGAAAGCACCTTTGCGACCGATGTTTGAAATCTTGACAGTAGTACCGTCGAACGTGAAATCCCAGTAGCAGTTGCTGCCTTCTGCATCTGCTGCATCATAGTAGTTGAACGCGCCAAAGTTGTTAGCATTCATGCCGAGGAACTTGCCCTTATTGTTCTTGATGGTGTAGCCGGTTTCTGCTTTAGCGACATCAACAAGATAGAGATTGTTGCAATTAAACTTGTTATTCTCCACGGTTACGGCTTCGATATAGCAATAGCCATAGGCGTTTGAACCTGTATAGTTCTTCATCACACCCTGAGGACATACGATGGCGTATTTCCCGTCGGCAACAGTGGAAGCGAGGTAAACTATAGTACGCTCCGGAGCTTCCACAACCTTGAGGGTATAGGATGCAGAACCTGCGAGATAATCATTGTTAGCCTCTGTTGTTGCGGTGATGGTGGTGGTGCCCACACCCACGAGGGTCACGGCGCCCGTTGCGGCATCAACGGTGGCAACAGCGGGTTTCGACGACTCGTAAGCTGGAGTAGCACTGGTTTTCTTGGTGAGCTCGGGAGCAGTGAAATTCTCATCAAGAGCCACAGTAAAGGAAGACCCAGAGAATGTCAGACCTGCAGGCTCGCGGGTTTCCACCGGACCACCGAGCTCATAGGTGATTTCAATCTTGTCAATGTAGATGGCAGCCTTGTTGGCACGGAAGCCGAAGTAGCAGAATTTCTCCGTGGGGGTGATAGTAGCCTCGGTAGTGCCGTTGCCGAGAGCAGTTCCGGCTGTTGTATTATCATAAAGCGCCATAAAACCAGGATAAGCAGTGTTGCTGCCGTAAACATCCCACTGATTGGTGGTAGAAGCTTTGGTGGAGGGTGTTACCTTTACCGAAATAATCTGATATCCTTTCGGATTCCGGGTAGCGACAAGTCCGGCTTCTTTATTTTTAGTCATGCGGAACTGCATGCCTTCGCCGTTTTCCGTATTTGCCTTACACATATTGCCGGCGTAGGTGATTCCTGTAGCCTCCGATGTATAAGTCACATTTTTGTACTGGGTTGCTGCTGTAAACCCGAAATTATCGACCGTAATGGTTTCGACAACCGGTTCGGCCTGCATGGCGACACATGCGAGCGCTGCTGAGAGAGTGAGTAAAAATTTCTTCATAAAATATAGATTTGGTTAATGAAAATGCGATGATTGAATGACAACACAAAGATACAACAGATTCTCCGAAATCGTACCGGAAAAATCCATTGTTATTAAAAATTTAAAGATTCTTGCGGAAAGCGCGGCGGCGCCGGTGCTGGCGGTAGGTGAAATACTCCCACTGCGCCTGGACACTCGAATTGGTCTCCAGTTCGAGGTTCGACTCCGCATAGCGCATGCCGTAGCGGTTGAACACCGGGATAAGGTCGGCGAAGAGCAGCGAATTGACCCCCTTGTTCATATATTCTGGACTGACGGCTATGAGCATGAGGTCGACGGTGTCGGTTTTGCCGTGGAGCGCACGCAGAAGATGGTACCACCCGAAGGGGAACAGCCGTCCGCGCGAGCGCCGGAGAGCGTCGGAGAGCGACGGCATCGTTATGCCTACCGCCACGAGCTTCCCCTCGCCGTCTACCACCACGGTTACGAAATCGAGGTTGAGAATGCTCAGATACATGTCGATATAGTAGTCGACCTGACGCGGGGTGAGCGGCGAATAGCCGTAGAGCTTGTCGTACGCCTCGTTGATGAGCCGGAAAAGCTCCTGGCCGTATTCAGCCTTGATCTTTTTGCCCGACTTGTATTTCAGCACCCTGAGATTGTATTTTTTCTTTACGATTTCGGCTATGCGCGCCATCTTTTCGGGCACTTCGGAAGGCACGTCGATGCGGAATTCGATCCAGTCCACGTCTTTCACGTAGCCGAGCCGCTCCATATGGGCCGGATAATAGGGATGATTGTAGATGGTGGCCATCGTACCCTTCTCGCCGAAGCCCTCCACGAGCATACCCTCGTGATCCATATCGGAGAAACCCATCGGCCCGATCATTTCGGTCATGCCGTTGGAGCGCGCCCACTCCTCGGCGGCTTTGAACAGCGCGGCCGACACCTCGGGGTCGTCGACGAACTCCACGAAGCCGAAGCGACCCTGCTTTCTGCCGGTGCGGGCGTTGACCTGATCGTTGATGATTGCGGTGATACGTCCGGCGGCCTCTCCGTCGCGGTAAGCCATAAACGACTGCGCGCGGCAGAAATCGAACGCCGGATTCTTATGGGGCGAGAGGGTCTCCACCTCGTCGAGCACCAGCGGCGGCACGTAGCAGCCGTTGCCCTCGTAGAGGCTTATGCCGAATTTCACGAAGCGTGTCAGCTCCGCGCGGGTGGGATTTACAGGTTTTATTTCTACTGACATAAATGACTGGTTATCATAATCGGGGTGAGACGGCGGTGAGCCATACGAGCAGACCGATCATAAGCACGAGAAACGCTATTATGGCAATATATATTCGGCTCTCACGCTGGCCGGCTATAGCCATGCGGAGCGAAGCCACGTCGTGGTAGCGGCGCGAAGGGTCGGGCGAAGCGGCGCGTTCGGCCACGCGGCGCAACCGCTGATCGGCCACCCCTGAGGCGTCGAGCGCCTGCAGCATCACCAGCCCGAAATTGCGGATGTCTTCGGCCGCGTCGGCTGGCTCGAGGTGGGCTTTCTGGTCGAATCCAACGTCGATCAGCTTCAGATTTCCGATATTTTCGGTAAATATTATACGCTCGGCGCGGATGGGATGATGGACTATATGGTTTGTCTGGATATAATCCATGGCGTCTACGAGCTGATGGGCCAGCTTGTCCACATGCTCTTTCCCTACCCGGCCCTCCGCTATGAGGCGCGCGAGCGAGTCGCCGTAGACGTCGTCGGTGATGATCGACATCCCCACCGACGGAACATCCTCGAAATCGTTGATCATCACTATATTGGGATGGGCGAGATTATAGCGCACCTCAAACTCCTTTTCAAGCATGGCCCGGTATTCGGGGTTGTCCTTGAGCTGGGGTTTGAGTGTTTTGAGCATCAGCCACTTGCCGAACTTCTTCGCCGTGTAGACGTCGTAGTACGGTTCGTCCCACTCGGGGAGATACTCTATTTCCGACCATTTGGTCTGGCCCGGGGGAGTGAAGCCGGTTGATTTCTGGGTATTGTCGGAGGATTGCATTGCAGGAAATATGAGAGGAGATCAGGGGTCAGTAATAATTGTAGACGATAGGAGTCGAGTCCCAGCTGTCGTAGAGATAGAGAGAGCCGCCCCCGAGTTCGTAATAATACATCCAGGTGTCGCCCGAAGGGAAATAGATGTAGAGAGTATCGCCGTAGGCGTCCCAGGTAAATGGGAAATAATCGTAAGCCGTGCCCCACGAGTCGGGACCGTAATACTGTCCGGAACCGTCGCCGTAGAAAGTCAGGGTGTTGTACGGCTCCGACGGAGGCGAGACGAGCTCCCAGGTGCCGATGATGGAATCCCAGCCGTCCTCTTCGTCGCACGAGGAGGTGAGAAACGCGGTGCAGATCGCGAGCAGAATCGCGAAAGTGAGGCTCCGGGCGGAGCGTACGGGTGCGGGGGTTTTCATTTTGAAACGTGTTTAAGATTACAAAATTAGTGAAATAAAATAAATAGTCAAAATCCGGACGGAAAACCATAACTAAAACATCGCGGGAAAAAAGATTGTTTGACGGTTGGAATATATTCGCTACCTTTGCAGCCCGCAACTTCGGCTTAGCCTCCCCCCTCGCGCAAGCTGCGGCTCTCCGTCGCGTATGGAGAGGAGTCGGAGTCCCGGAGCGACGGTGTCTTCCGGCTTAGCCTCCCTCTCGCGCAAGCTGCAGCTCTCCGTCGCGCATGGTGCGGAGTCGGAGTCGCGGAGCGACGGTGTCTTCCGGCTTAGCCTCCCTCTCGCGCAAGCTGCAGCTCTCCGTCGCGCATGGTGCGGAGTCGGAGTCGCGGAGCGACGGTGTCTTTTTAACCGGTTGCGCCAGCTGCCGGACAGCCGCGCCCCCCTTCTTTCCCGTGGCAAGCCCCGGAGGGGTGCTGCCACGGCCACGGCGCCAGCCAAGGCTCCCCGCCAGACGAATCTTTCATACATATACATATATTATATATAATATGTCAACCTACACAATCGAAGACTCACGCAAAGTGACCACACGCCGGCTTGCAGAAATGAAACAGCGCGGCGAAAAGATAGCAATGCTCACCGCCTACGACTACTCGATGGCGCGGCTCGTCGACGAAGCCGGAATGGACGTAATACTTGTAGGCGATTCCGCCTCCAACGTAATGGCGGGCAACACCACCACCCTCCCCATGACCCTCGACCAGATGATTTACCACGCCTCTTCGGTGGTGAAAGGCGCAAAGCGCGCCCTCGTGGTGGTCGACATGCCGTTCGGCACCTACCAGGGCAACCCCATGGAGGCTCTCGCCTCAGCTATCCGCATAATGAAGGAGAGCAACGCCGAAGCCGTGAAGATGGAAGGCGGCGAGGAAATCCGCGAGTCGATAGAGCGCATTCTCTCTGCCGGAATCCCCGTGATGGGTCACCTCGGACTCACCCCGCAGTCTATCAACAAATTCGGCTCCTATGCCGTGCGCGCAAAAGAAGATGCCGAAGCTGAGAAACTCCTTGCCGACGCCCGCATGCTCCAGGAGGTGGGATGCTTCGCTCTCGTGCTCGAGAAGATTCCCGCCGCACTCGCCGCCCGCGTGGCTGCCGAGGTCAGCATCCCCGTCATCGGTATCGGTGCCGGAGGAGGTGTCGACGGCCAGGTTTTGGTGGTTCACGACATGCTCGGAATCAACAAGGGCTTCTCCCCGCGCTTCCTCCGCCGCTACGCCGACCTCGCCACCGTAATCAACGACTCGCTGGGAAGCTATATTACCGACGTCAAGTCGGGCGACTTCCCCAACGAATCCGAACAGTACTGACCGCATGCCTTCTCCCCTCGGTTTACATAGAAAGATTCTACGTCTCGGGCTGCCCATCCTCATAGGGCAGCTCGGGATTATACTGACGGCGTTTGCCGACACCTTCATGGTGGGCCACTACTCCACCGGAGCGCTGGCATCGGCTTCGTTCGTCAACAACCTCTTCAATACCGCCGTGTTTACGGTGATGGGCTTCAGCTACGGACTCACCCCTCTCGCCGGAGCACTCTATGCCCGCGGATGCCACCGCCGCATAGGCGCGCTGATGCGCACAGCCACCGTAGTAAATATCCTCGTGGCGCTCGCGGTTACAGGCGTAATGTTTTTTATATACCTCAACCTCCACCGCCTCGGGCAGCCCGCGGAACTGCTCCCGGTAATCCGCCCCTACTACCTCCTCTATCTCGCCGGACTTCCCGCCGTGGCGCTCTTCAGCGTCTGGTCGCAGTGGAGCTACGCCATAAACCGCACCGTGCTCCCTACAGTGATACTGCTCAGCGCCAACGCCCTCAACATTTTCGGCAACTGGCTGCTCATTTACGGCAACTGGGGCTGCCCCGAGATGGGACTGACAGGCGCCGGAATCTCCACTCTCGCGGCGAGGATACTCTGCCCCGCCGTACTCATCGCCGTATTCTTCCTCGCGCGAAAATTCCGCCGCTACAGGCAGGGCTACGCCGCCGCGGGAATCAACCGCACGGCCGCTGCCGAAATCAACCGCACGTCGTGGCCCGTGGCCCTGCAGATGTCGTTCGAAAGCGGTTCTTTTACCATGGCGGCCGTAATGGCCGGATGGGTAGGAACCATCGGACTTGCCTCATTCCAGGTAGTGGTGATAACCGGCATGCTCGGCTTCATGGTCTACTACAGTTTCGGCACCGCCGTGGCCGTGATGGTTTCCAACGCCGCCGGCACCGCCGACCGCCCGCTTATGCGCCGCATAGCCTGGGCAGGTTACCATATCGAACTGTTTTTCGCAGTCGCCGCCTCCGCCATTTTCCTCCTGTTCTCCAGGCAGATCATGGCCGTGTTCACCGACGACCCCGCCGTCTACGCCGCAGCCGTGGCGCTCGTCGTCCCGCTCGTACTCTACCAGCTCGGCGACGCCACCCAGATAAACTTCGCCAACGCCCTGCGCGGTACCTCGCGCGTAATGCCCATGCTTTGGATAGCCTTCGTGGCATACATCGTGGTAGGAACACCCGCCATGTACCTGCTCGGCTTCCCTCTCGGCCTCGGCGTCACCGGCATCATACTCAGCTTCAGCGTCTCCCTTTTCCTCGCCGCAGCCCTCTTCCTCTGGTATTTCCTGCGCGCCACCCGCTGACCCCGCACGCGAAAAATTCTAAATTCTCAACTCTAAATTCTAAAATTCCCCCAAAAGCGCCGCGGAGCCGCGATGCCTCGACTCCGGCGACAGCCATAGCCCTCCGGCGCAGCCCCTCCCACCGACCTAAAGGCCTTAGAGACCTTACGTGCGCTTTCTTTTTGCAGCCGATTTGCATTTTTCTGTTAATTTTTTTGACTTTGGTGCTTATTTTTACGTATATTTGCAAATCAAAAATACACCAATCCCACATTTTATGAAAAAAATTTTACTTAATTTTCGCTGCATTGCTCGTGTCCTTGACGACACTCTCAGCTTCTGCGGCCACAATGACTTTTAAGCTCGACCATCCCGAGCGCTTCACAGCCTCAAGCGATAACTGGGGCATCACCGTTCCCGAAATCTCGGGCGACACCTACGTTTTCGAATACGCTCCCACCTACAGCTGGTACCACTTCAACCTCAAACCGAAATCGGGTTGCTACATCGTTTCGTGTATCGACGACGCCACCGGCCAGCCTGTAGAACTCTCCTCCGGCGGATATGTCTCTATCTCGATGACATCCGACTACGACGGCAAAACCTTCACCTTAACTTCGGGCGACAAGGAGGAAGAGCGTCAGAAAAACTCCTTCAAACTCACCATCGACAAGCCTGAAAAAGCCAACATTAAGTTTAAGTCTGCCGACAACGAATATCTCTCCCTCGACGCCGGCGAGAACACCGTAAACTTCATCCCCGGCTTCGACACCCCGCTTACTATCATGAGCTCGGTCGACGCATACAGCAATATTTTCTACAAAGTCATCCTCGACGGCAAGAACATTGACCCCGTTACCGAATACGGACGCTACTCCTACTCTGTCGACCCCCAAAACGGCAGTGAGCTCGAAATCGTCACCGCGTTCCCCGAAGAGAACCGCACACTCACCATCAAGCTTCCCGAAGCCCTCGCAGCCGATTTCAGCAAGGTTGTGACCGCTATCTCTGTTGTCAGCGACGAAGGCCGTCCCGAACCCGTGGCCGAGGTTAAGCCGGAACTCAGCGTGAAAATGGGCAGATTCGTAAGAATCGTTACATCCAACGACTATAAGTTCGTCAACTACACCGTCAACGGCGGTGAACCTCAGCTTCGCTCCGGTTCCGACGTGCAAATCGCCATGACCGGTGATATGGAAGTGGCGCTCAACATCGTGGAATACAAAGATTATGCCATCAAGTTCAACGTCGACAACCCTGCCAATATCAAGGTTCAGAACGAACGCGCATATCCTGAGGTTTATGAATATGAACTTCAGGCAGGTGAAAACACCATTTATGTTCCCGAGAACTATACTTCGGTCAACATCCGGCCCAACGAAGGCTGCTATATCACCTCCTGCACCGGAGAAAACGTCCGTTCTTCCTACGACAATTCCTACTTTTACTTCTACGTGCAGGAAGATGAAAACGGCAACCCCACTCCTTCTGAAGTAACCGTGGTTACCGGCGCATATTCCAAAGAACCCATCGAAATCACACTCGGCGAATCGTGCAAGGAGTATGAGTTCAACAAAATCTTCAGCCGCGTTACCGAATCGTCGGTCGACGGCATCAAGGATGTCGAGATGACCGCAACCGGCTTCACCGCATATGCCGGCCACAAATACAACGTCTACAACAATACTTCAGACTACGACGTTGCAAATGTGAGATATGTTGAAGGCGAAGATGTGACCACCGAAGGCTACTCCTGCCTTACCTTCACCGTAACTAAAGAAGGCGGCGTGATCGAAGCCGACGTTACCCCCTTCCCCACCCGCACCTTCACTCTTAACATCAACGATCTTACCAACGCCACCGTTTACCGCGGTATTTATTCCGAATGGAGCACAAACGTTCTCATAGAGGGGCTCAAGGAGAACGAGCCTAATGAAATCACACTCGGTTACGGAACCTACTATAGCGGCCCCCAGCTTTCTGTTGTGACCTCAGGCGAAGATGTGATGGCCTCCGTAACAAGCGCCGCCGAAGGCACTCTCCAGAACATTGGCTTCTATGTTAAGGAAGAAAACGATGTAATTACTGTAGACGTGCGCAAAATCGTCCGCGACAAATACGCTGTTGTCTACGTCAAGAACCGCGACATAGCCAACTTCACGTTCCGCTGCGCCAACAAGGCATACACCGAACTCTACGACGCCTCTTATTTCGATGAAGGCCACAACTGGATTTACTTCGACGACAGCTTCGACAATCCCCTTTCGTTCAACATGAACGGTCAGGAACTCTATTCCGACGACATCAAGGTCTTCCAGAACAACGAAAAGGTTACGGTTAACGGCTACGAATTCAGCGTTCCCGTAAAACATAACGACATCATAAAGATTTTCCTCGGCGAGACCGACACCGAATTCTTCACCGTAAACTGGACCGTTGAAGGCAATCCCGAATTCGGTGTGATGCTCGACGAAATCAAGGTTCTTACCCCCGCTGACCTTACCGCCGCTCCCTCGCAGGAACTCCCCGGCACCAAGTACACCATCCATCCCGCCGATCCTACCAAGCCTTTCGTGGTAACAGTCAACTCCGAACCCGTTGAGAAAGTAGCCGGCGACGACTACTACGAAATCGTACTCGATAAGGCAGCCGAAATCAAGGTTTCCGACTCCGAATCCGCCATCACCGGCATCGAGACCGACATTGACGCCAGCTCCACCGACGTCTACAACCTCCAGGGCATCCGTGTTCTCACCGCTCCCACTCAGGAAGAGATCAACGCCCTCCCCGCCGGTCTCTACATCCAGAAAGGCAAGAAAATCGTGGTGAAATAACCCTCACCCGCTCACAAAACTCAAAAGAGCCGCGCCCCCGCGCGGCTCTTTTTTATCTCCCCCTGATTCTCAACACTCAATTCTAAATTTTCCCCAAAAGCCCCGGAGGGGCGATGCCTCCGTAACCCATTGCGGAGCGAAGCTGTGGGACAGCAACACTCCAAAGGAAATCGAAGCGAGCCGCGGAGCCGCGGAGCCGCGATGCCTCGGCCCCGGCGCGAGCCAAAGCCCTCACTGAAAAATTCTCCATTCTAAATTCTCCATTCTAAATTCTAAATTCTCCATTCCCCAGCCTTTTTCCCCGTTGATTTTTTGCGGATTGAGCGCTTTTTTTTAACTTTGCGAATTATTTAGAGAGTATTGAACCGCATGAGGCGCCTGTTACGGCACCTCCGTGCGAATCCGTTGATTATTATTGTCAATACAAATAGATTATATTTAACCAAACTATGAGTAAGGAAAAAAAATTCTTGACTTGTGATGGTAACCAGGCTGCAGCCCACGTCTCCTATATGTTCTCGGAGGTTGCTGCCATCTACCCCATCACCCCGTCGTCGACTATGGCTGAATACGTCGACGAGTGGGCCGCCGCAGGCCGCAAGAACATCTTCGGCGAAACCGTTATGGTTCAGGAGATGCAGAGCGAAGGCGGCGCCGCTGGTGCCGTTCACGGCTCCCTTCAGGCCGGCGCCCTCACCAGTACCTACACCGCTTCGCAGGGTCTGCTCCTGATGATACCGAACATGTATAAAATCGCCGGCGAGCTCCTTCCCTGCGTTTTCCATGTTTCGGCCCGTGCGCTCGCTTCTCACGCTCTCTCAATTTTCGGAGACCATCAGGACGTGATGGCAGTGCGCCAGACCGGCTTCGCAATGCTCGCCGAAGGCAGCGTTCAGGAAGTGATGGATCTCGCCGGTGTCGCTCACCTCGCAACCATTAAGTCGCGCGTTCCTTTCGTAAACTTCTTCGACGGTTTCCGTACATCCCACGAAATCCAGAAAATCGAAGTCATCGACCAGGACGAACTCGCTCCCCTCATCGATCAGGAAGCCCTCGCCGATTTCCGCCGCCGCGCCCTTAACCCCGACGCTCCCGTTGCCCGCGGTATGGCCGAGAACGGCGACGTTTATTTCCAGCACCGCGAATCGTGCAACGAATACTACGACGCCGTCCCCGAAATCGTAGAGCAGTACATGAAGGAAGTCAGCCGCATAACCGGCCGCAACTATAACCTCTTCAATTACTATGGCGCCGAAGACGCCGACCGCGTAATCATCGCCATCGGTTCAGTAACTCAGGCCGCTCAGGAAGCAATCGACCACCTCATGGCCAAAGGCGAGAAAGTCGGTCTCGTTTCCGTTCACCTTTACCGCCCCTTCTCCGCAAAGCACTTCCTCGCCGCTGTTCCCAAGACAGCAAAACGCATCGCAGTGCTCGACCGCACCAAGGAGCCCGGCGCAAGCGGCGAACCCCTTTACCTTGACGTGAAGGAATGCTTCTACGGCAAGGAAAACGCCCCCGTCATCGTTGGCGGCCGCTATGGTCTCTCGTCTAAAGACACCACCCCCGCGCAGATTCTCTCGGTTTATGAGAACCTCGCTCTTCCCGAACCCAAGGATCACTTCACTATCGGTATCGTCGACGACGTTACATTCACCTCGCTTCCCCTCAAGGAGGAGATCGCTCTCGGCGGCGAAGGAATCTTCGAAGCCAAGTTCTACGGCCTCGGTGCCGACGGTACAGTGGGCGCAAACAAGAACTCCGTGAAGATCATCGGCGAAAACACCGACAAATACTGCCAGGCTTACTTCGCCTACGACTCCAAGAAGTCGGGCGGCTTCACCTGCTCACACCTCCGTTTCGGCGACACCCCCATCCGCTCCACATATCTGGTAAACACCCCCAACTTCGTGGCTTGCCACGTACAGGCTTACCTCCATATGTACGACGTGACCCGCGGTCTGCGCAAGAACGGCACCTTCCTTCTCAACACCATCTGGGAAGGCGAGGAACTCGCCAAGAACCTCCCCGCAAAGGTTAAGAAATATTTCGCCGACAACAACATCACCGTCTACTACATCAACGCCACCAAGATAGCTCAGGAAATCGGTCTCGGCAACCGCACCAACACCATCCTACAGAGCGCATTCTTCCGTATCACCGAGGTTATCCCCGTTGACCTCGCAATCGAACAGATGAAGAAATTCATCGTGAAATCCTACGGCAAGAAGGGTCAGGACGTTGTCGACAAGAACTACGCTGCCGTTGACCGCGGCGGCGAATACAAGCAGCTCCCCGTCGATCCCGCATGGAGCAGCCTCACACCCGAGGCTCCCGCAGCCAACAACGACCCGGCGTTCATCAACGACGTTGTTCGCCCCATCAACGCCCAGGACGGCGACCTCCTCAAGGTTTCCGCTTTCCGCGGCATCGAGGACGGCACCTGGCAGCAGGGTACAGCCGCTTACGAAAAACGCGGCGTGGCCGCCTTCGTTCCCGAATGGCATGAAGAGAACTGTATCCAGTGCAACAAGTGCGCCTACGTCTGCCCCCACGCTGCTATCCGTCCCTTCGTTCTCGACGAGAAAGAACTTGCAGCCGCTCCCTTCGGCGAAGCCGACACGCTGCCCGCAATCGGCAAGACTTTCGCCGGAATGCGCTTCATCCAGGCCGTCGACGTGCTCGACTGTCTCGGCTGCGGCAACTGTGTGGCTGTCTGCCCCGGCAAGAAGGGCGTGAAAGCTCTCGAAATGAAGCCCCTCGAAACCCAGCTCGACGTTCAGCCCGAATGGGACTATTGCGTGAAGGAAGTCGCCTCCAAGCAGCACCTCGTCGACGTCAAGGCCAACGTGAAGAACAGCCAGTTCGCCACTCCCCTCTTTGAATTCTCCGGCGCTTGCTCCGGCTGCGGCGAGACTCCCTACGTCAAGCTCCTCACCCAGCTCTTCGGCGACCGCGAAATGGTGGCAAACGCTACCGGCTGCTCGTCGATCTACTCCGGCTCCGTGCCCTCCACTCCTTATACCGTCAACGCAAAGGGTCAGGGTCCCGCATGGGCCAACTCCCTCTTCGAGGACTTCTGCGAATTCGGCCTCGGCATGACTCTCGCCACCGAAAAGATGCGCACACGCCTCGAAGGCTATATGAAGGCCGCTCTCGACTGCCCCACCTGCAGCGATGAAATCAAAGCGCTCGCACAGCAGTGGCTCGACAACAAGGACGATGCCGCAGCAACCCGCGAGGTAGCCGACAAGCTCCCCACCCTCTGCGAGGCCTGCGGCTGCGATGTATGCAAGAACATTCTTTCGCTCAAACACTACATCGTAAAACGCTCCCAGTGGATCATCGGCGGCGACGGCGCAAGCTACGACATCGGTTTCGGCGGTCTCGACCACGTGCTCGCTTCCGGCAAGAACGTCAACATCCTCGTGCTCGACACCGAGGTTTACTCCAATACCGGCGGCCAGGCCTCGAAGGCTACTCCTATCGGCGCAATCGCAAAATTTGCCGCTGCAGGCAAGCGCGTGCGCAAGAAAGACCTCGGTCTCATCGCTTCGACCTACGGCTACGTTTACTGCGCGCAGATCGCAATGGGCGCCGACCAGGCCCAGACCCTCAAGGCCATCCGCGAGGCCGAGGCTTACGACGGCCCCTCGATCATCATAGCCTACGCTCCCTGTATCAACCACGGCATCAAGGCCGGCATGGGTCACGCTCAGGAAGAGGAACAGCGCGCCGTTGAATGCGGCTACTGGCACCTCTGGCGCTACAACCCCACTCTCGAGGAAGAGGGCAAGAATCCTTTCTCGCTCGACTCGAAGACTCCCGACTGGGACAAGTTCGAGGATTTCCTCAAGGGCGAAGTGCGCTACGCTTCCGTAATGAAGCAGTATCCCGCCGAAGCAGCCGAACTCTTCGCTGCCGCCAAGGCCAACGCACAGTGGCGCTACAACAACTACCTGCGCCTCTCGCAGCAGCAGTGGGGTGTTGAGCCCGCTCCCATCGTGAAATAATCCAATCGCGATATAACCCCTTTCCCGCCCTCCGGTTTTTGAACCGGGGGGCTTTTTTACTTCGCAAATATCAGAAAATGTAGTAACTTTGCGGCCTCTTACACACACTTCCGACAAAACAATTGCACCAAAAATAGTGTTATAACGTCTGAAATCCGCAACAAAGTGACACTTTCGAGACTGAAATATATATTTGCAGCCCTCGTGCTCACCGCGCAGACAGCCGCCGCCCACGAAAGCGCCGACACAACCGTCGTGGCCGATTCGGTCAGACATACGCCGCGCTTTGACCCAGTTCCTGCCGCCATGGGACTCGGAATGTTCGCCCTCGGCGCGGGCGCCCACTATGCATATCCGCGTACCTACAGCATACCTTCGCGCTACGGCCGGCCCGACCGCGGCGCCGACATCGTGCAGTTCGCACCGATGGCACTCCCCTGGGTAATGAAACTTGCCGGACAGCCCACACGCTCCGACTGGAAGCGCATGGCCGTGTCGCAGGCCCTTTCCACGGCTCTTATGGCCGCGGCGGTATATCCGATGAAAGAGCGCATACATTCGCGACGTCCCGAGGGCATCGACGACCATTCATTCCCGTCGGGACATACCGCCATAGCCTTCATGGGAGCCACAATGGTGGCGGAAGAACTGGGATGGCGCTCCCCATGGTATTCCATAGGCGCCTATACCGTGGCTACCGGCGTGGCGCTGGAGAGGGTGATAGACAAACACCACTTCCCTACCGACATTATGGCGGGTGCCGGCATCGGCATACTCGCCACACGCCTCGGATATTACTTAAGCGACCTGATGTTCAACAGCGAGGAACTCTCGCGGCGCCTCACCGTCATGGGGCAGAACCGCAATTTCTCATATCTGTCGCTCGAGACCGGACTTTTGCTTCCGCTCGGCCACATAGCCATAGGAGAAGGAAGTATAGAGCGGATGCCCACCCTCACTGCCGGTTTCCGCGGAGGCGCGGCGCTCTCCGACAGCTGGGGAATCGCCCTGGATCTCGGACTGACCTCGATGCCTCTTATCGTGAACATGAAATACGACCGCACCTACGTGACGTCGCTCCACAGCCTCGGACTGATCCTCTCCCCTACTTTCACCCACGTATGCTCTGACCGCATATCCGTTACGGCAGAAGCGGGCACCGGCTACTACCGCAATTTCCATTTCAAGACCATAGGCGACGCCATTACGGCCGGCAACGGCACCTGGGTGGGACGCTTCGTGGCAGGCACCATCATGCGTTTCTCGGAGCATTTCAGCGCCCGCGCTTCGGTCGGGTGGCAGCTGAGCCGCTACAGTTTCTCGATAGAGCCGTCGGCAGCCTATCATATCCCTTCGGCCGGCCATGCCTCGGGAACCACGTCGTCGCTGCTGGTGAACGTAAGTTCACGCTATGAGTTCTGACACGACGCTTCGACCACTTCGCCGAGAATTCCGGCTCGGGAGAGAATCGTCTCCACAAACTCACGGAAAGCGCCGAATCCGCCGTGCACACTGCCCGGGAATCTTACCTCTTTACGTATATATTCAGGAGTGTTGAGCGGACAGCCGCTCCATCCTACCGCACGCAGCAGCGGAAGATCGTTGACGTCGTCGCCGATAAATGCCACCTCCGCGAGGGCAATACCGAGTTCCGCGCATACTTCGCGGCAGAGCGACAGCTTGTCCTTAACCCCGAGATAGCAGCGGTCGATTTTCAGTTTTTCGGCGCGGCGCGCCACTATCTGAGTGTTTTCCCCGGTCATTATCGCCATCGGGATTCCGAGGCGGCGCAGCCATATCACTCCCCAGCCGTCTTTCACGGAAAAACGCTTCATGACGTCGCCCTCGGCGGTATAATACATGCCCCCGTCGGTCATCACGCCGTCGATATCGGTTATGAACAGACGCGGCAGAGCGCCGGCAGGAAGGGCAGAGGTGATGAAATCGTATTCAGCCATAATTCAGATAATATTTCGGGGATATATGATTTCGTCGGCTTCCATGCCCGACTTCAGCGTCTTACCTACAACCTTGTCGAGATCCGCCCACCTGAAGCCGTCGCCCGGCGATAGCAGATGCAGGTCGGATTCCTCTATCACGTGTCCGGCGGGAAGTGAGCGGCGGGTAGCTATGGAACGTTCGAGCTTGACACGTGCCTGCTCCACGGCAGGTTCGATGTAAAGATCCTCTTTTCCCAGCCAGCGTTCGGCTATGCGGATGTCGCGTACCATGCGGTTCACGCCGTCGGGACCCAGAGAACCCTTCTGGTCGGTGCCTTTCATGTGGCGGTCGATAGTTATATGCTTCTCTATGATTTTCGCACCCATGCCTACCGCCACTGCAGGAGCTGCTATGCCGATGGTGTGGTCGGAGAATCCGATGGTGTACTGCGGATAATGGCGGAGCAGGTAGGTGATGGTGCGGAGGTTGAGATTGTCGGGCAGAGTCGGGTACTGGCTCACGCAATGCAGGATGGCTATATTGTCGTGGTAACGGGTGATGACTTCAAGAGCCTTGTCGAGTTCGGCTTTTCCAGCCATGCCTGTGGAAAGAATCATGGGAATTCGCGTCTCGGCCATCACCTCGAGAAGAGGCAGGTTCGTGAGGTCGCGGCTCGCCACCTTGAGGCGGTCGGGCGTAAAGAGTTTCAGCAAACTCATGCAGCCGGGCGAGCAGAGAGTCTCCACCACGTCGAGACCGAGCGATTTTGCGTGGCGGTACACCTCGAAATGCTCCTCGTCGGAAAGTTCAAGGGCCGCCCGGTGCTCGCCATAAGTTCGTCCGAACGAGTTGGGGGAGTCGTACGGACGGTTCATCTGCGACGCCGCAAGCTCCTCCCTGAGGTCACGCTTGGTCATTTTGACGGCGTCCATAGGGGAGAGGTCTATGTCGGAAGCCTCGTCGCGCACCGGGCGCGCCACGAGATCGACAATCAGCTTGGCGATGTCGACTGAACCGTTGTGGTTCTGCCCGATTTCGCCTATTATATATGTATGGTTCGGTATCTGCTTGTTCATTTTTCGTTCTGTGCGATGTTCTGTTTCATTATTCTGCCATAGTCGGGATTGGAGTCCACAAGCTGCAGCAACGATGGGAGAGAGGTGTCGGTTTCCGCCCCGAGGCGGCTGTATAGCTCCTGCAGTAGGGCGAAATCGGAGGGAGTGTCGAGCGTAAGGCGCAGATCGGTGCGGTCTCTCAGGGCAGGAGGCAGGGGCATATAGACCGAAGTGAACTCTCCGGGATGGGTATACAGGTAGATGGTCACGTGCTCGCGGTAAAGCTTCTCCTGCGTGGCAGCCGCTGCGCGACGTAAAGCGTCGGTAGTGGCAAGTTCAGCGTAAAGCCCGAGATGCGATTTTATGGTCGGACGTCCGCCCGGAAAAGCGAAAGCCACATAATCGGCACCGGGATTGACGTCGGCCGCGGCAAAAAGAGCCGGGAATGAGTCTGTCTGAAGGAACGGATTGTCGGAGCATACACGGATCAGGCGGTCGAGGCCGAACTCATCGGCTGCGCCGATAAAGCGTGAGAGCACGTCGTCCTCGCTTCCGCGGAAGCAACCTACGCCGTGGGCGCGGGCAACTTCTGCTATGCGGTCGTCGGAAAAATTTTCGGTCGTTGCGGCAATTACCGGCAAATCCGGACAAGAGCGCTTGATTTTCTCGATTATGATATCAAGAATTGTCTCGCTGCCGCAGAACGGCAGGAGAATCTTCGCAGGCATCCTTGTAGAGCCGCTGCGGGCCTGTATTACTATTCCGTCGGTCATTTCGTATCAGACAGTTTAAGTCGCGGGAAAGCGTCGATATAGCTGCCGGGGGTGATGTTGATCACCTCTTTTCCGAGCGATTCGGCGTAGTCGCGGAGGGTGAAATATGCTTTGAAAGCCGTATACATATGGAACAATATGGTGTGGAGGCGCGCGGTGGCGAGGTTTTCCTGCTTCACGCCCTCGGCGCGCGATTTGCCGTCGTCGTAGAAATGCTTCTGGTTCATGAGCACCTCGTTTGAGTCGGTGACGGTTATTTCCGGAAGCCACGAATGGTCGGCGCCCGCGAGATATATTTTATCGAACGGCATCCTAAGCGCCTGAGCTATGGATGGGATGAGCACGTTGTGAGGGCGCGGAACTCCGAGTCCGCGGCGGTAAATCCACTCGGCAAAGCCGCGGAAACCTTCAATGGGAGTAGTATTGTATACGTGGAGGCGGATGTTCGGGTTGGAAGCAATCATCGTCTGCCACCGCTTGTCGGCCATAGCCTTTGCGGGCACAAAGAAATGCATTGGCCACGACGTTCGCCCGGCAAGTGCGCCGAAGAGTTTGTCGCGCTTGTCGTCTACAATCCAGAAAAGCGGGTCGGCTATGAGATAGTATTCCGGCCTGAGGCGCTCAAACATGGGCGACGTCGCGCAAAAATTCACCGCCAGCAGCGCTTTTCCCTTGAGAAAATCTGAATGCTCTTCAACGGTAGAACTGAGCGACGGACCATTGGCGAGAATGACCAGCTCGGAGGCCGAAGCCGGAGGCAGGGGAGAGGGACGCCGCGACAGCAGCGCGATTTTCACCACGCTCATGGCGCTCTGCGCCAGATTGGTAGCCCAAGTCTGTATCTTATCGAGTTTTCCCATCGGCAGTCGGAGATTGATTACTCAATGCAAATTTACAACAATATTTCGTAACCCGGGCGTGAAACAGAAAAGAAAAAGGCTGCGCACACAAGGCTCTTTTATTCACATAGTGTTGACTCGGCGGGCGCTAAGTATAGCGCCCCTACTGATTAGCAACATGTTATGCAATAGCGCATGTATAGCACTGAGATTTAATCGTCGAAGACGCAGCCGCTGTGGTCGAGCGGCGGGAGACCGAAGCGTGCGCGGAAGCTGTCGTAATAGCGGGGGTCGTCGCGGTCGTAGAGACGGTATCCGCCGGGGCTGTATCTGATTTCTTTCTTCGGCTTCGGAGCAGCGGGAGATTCAGCGGGTTTTTCGGCTGGCTTTTCAGTGTGGAGCCGGCGGTTCTCTTCTTTTGCGGCCTGACGCTCCTGACGGCGCTTTGCGGCTGCGGCGCGGGCTGATTCCGAGCGGCGGACGGATTTGTCGATCTCAGCGTAGATTTCGCCGAGGAAGGCGTCGGCGACTTCGTAGCCGCTTTTCTGTATGCGTTTGCCGTGCTCGAAGTAGTACATGAGGGCGGTCATTATCTCGCCGTAGCATTTGAACAGTCCGGGGGCTTCCTGAAGGCGGGCTACGACAAGGCCTACATAGAGGTGAAATGCCTGGTGGGAGATTTTGCAAGGCGCGGTCTTGGCCTTAGCTTCCTGGTAAATTGTGGGTTCTTTCATAGTGATAATGGTTAATTTTCCGCAAAGATAATATGGGAACGGCCGGAGAGCATTGCGATAATGTCGCTTTTTTCAAATCGGGGTGAAATTTTTTACAGGGGACGGGTAGGTGGTTTATGTTATTTATGGGGTTTATGTCGGGGTGGATAACAGGACAGGCTGCGAGCCGCGGTGGAAATTAAGAAATAGTAAAATAGGCGGTATAGCGATTTTTTGCTTAACTTTGCATTTTAAAAATACGGGCCCGTTCATCAGTAAATGAACCGAGGGCCGATTTTTTGCGTTCTCACATAAATACCGAAACATCATGGCTGATTCCAACTTTATAGACTACGTAAAAATCCTGTGCCGGTCGGGCAAGGGAGGCGCCGGATCGCGCCATTTTCATCGTGCGAAATACGTGCCCAAAGGCGGTCCTGACGGCGGCGACGGCGGCAGGGGAGGACATATAATACTGCGTGGAAACAGCCATATGTGGACTCTGCTTCCGCTTAAGTTCCGGCGCCATATTTTTGCCGGAAACGGTCAGAGCGGCTCGGCAGGACGGTCGTTCGGAAAGGACGGCGACGACGTGGTTGTAGACGTTCCGTGCGGAACGGTTGTCTACGATGCCGAAACGGGCGAATACATAACCGAAGTGACTTCCGACGGTGAGGAAATAAAGTTGCTGCGCGGCGGCAGAGGAGGACTGGGCAACTGGCACTTCAAGAGCGCCACAAACCGCACTCCGCGCTATGCGCAGCCGGGCGAACCTGCCATAGAGAAGTCGATAATACTGGAGCTGAAACTGCTTGCCGACGTGGGTCTCGTAGGGTTTCCCAACGCGGGCAAATCCACTCTGCTGTCGGCAATATCGGCAGCCCGTCCGAAAATAGCGGATTATCCCTTCACCACCATGGAGCCTCAGTTAGGCATAGTGCATTACCACGGCGACGAGTCGTTTGTAATGGCCGACATTCCGGGTATTATAGAAGGAGCCAGCGAGGGCAAAGGTCTGGGACTCAGATTTCTCCGCCATATCGAGCGGAATGCCGTGCTGCTGTTCATGGTACCGGCCGACGCGCCCGACATCAAGGAGCAGTATGAGATACTTGTAAGGGAACTTGAGCAGTTCAATCCGCAATTAGCCGACAAGCCGCGGGTACTTGCCATAAGCAAGAGCGACATGCTCGACGATGATCTGATCGACGAAATCCGTCCCACGCTGCCCGACGGGGTTCCTGCGGTGTTCATATCCGCCGTGACCGGAATGGGCATCAACGATCTCAAGAATTTGCTCTGGAAGCAGATAAATGACGAGCGCAACCGCATAGATGCGGAACCGGTGACCCACCGGCCGCTCGACGTGCGCCACAGAGTGAGCGAGGAAGATGAGTTTATCTTCGAAAACGAGCCTGTAGGCGATGACGACGTTGAAGAATTCGAGGAAGATTTCGACGACGATATGTTTTTCGACGACTCGGACTACGAGGATCTCAAGAATTGATAGTCAGAGGGATAGTAAATACAAACCGGCAGCCGTCGGTGTAGGCGGTGTCGAGTTCAAGCGAACCTCCGAGAGCTTTTGCGAGCAGCCGGCTTACGTAGAGACCGAGTCCGTAGCCCTGCTCTTCACTGTCGAGTTTCTCAAACATTTTGAAAACGTCCTCAGCCTTGTCGGCGGGGATGCCTACGCCTGTGTCGGTTACCGAAATGGAGAGTTTCCGACCGTCGGGCGTGAGTTGCGCACCCAGCGAAATTGTGCCGCTTTCGGTAAATTTCACCGCGTTTGAGAGGAGATTGTTGATAACCTGCGCCACGCGGGTGGCATCGGTGCGTATATGGAAACCGTCGCCCACGGTGCCGGTATACAGAAGTTTCACTTTATCGGAATCAACATTGGGTTTCGCCGCCTCGAGGAGGGTAAGCAGTGTGTTGCGGACATTTATGTCGGTGATGTTGAACTTCAAGGTGGAATTTTCTATCTCCGATATGCTCAGAGTCTGATTGACAAGCGATATCAGAATTCGGGCATTAAGTTTTACCACATCCACGAAGCGGTTCAGGTAATCGCGGCCGTCGTTTTCCACGCAGTCGGTGATAAGCGACGAATATTCGACTATAGTATTGATAGGGTTGATCAGTTCGTGGCTCATACTGGCTATGAATTCCGATTTTTTATGTTCGGCCTTTTTAGCCTGTTCGGTAGCCTCGATCAGATTCTGGCGGAGATCGCGGAGACTGTCGCGCTCCGATTTCAGTTCCACGTTGCGCTGCGAGAGCTGATGTCCGAGACTACGGGAGCGCAGGTAGAGGCGCAGCAGCAGTACGATCAGCACGAGCATCACGATTCCGGAAATAACGAGAATGGTCATCAGCCGCTTCTGCTCTTCGAAACGCTGCTTCTGCTGCTCGATCTCGAGGCGGTTGTAGTCCTGTCGGAGGGCGTTGACGCTGTAAAGCACCTGAAGCTCGCGGGTGCGCTCGTCGACCTTTTCGGCGGCGCGGTTTTCGAGCATTCCGGAGTATTCGAGCGACGCCTGCAAGGTAGTCTCCTTGTCGCCGACAGCACCGGCGGCCTCCACGAGATATTTGAGCATACGGAGGCGGTGGCTCGCTTCGATTTTACGCTCGAGGTACTTTTTGAGCAGCGGGAGAGCCTCGCCGTAACGCTTATGGTAAATAAGATAGTAGACGGTGGCGCGGGGATTGAGTCTGAGATCGTTGGCTACGTCGGGATTGCGCGAGGCTATCCGGAGAATGCGGTTGTAATAGTCGTCGACCTCCTCGGGCTGCAGGACGGTGAAATTGCCCAGGATACGGCGGTAGGTGGAGTAGAGGGTCACGTCGTAGTTGCGGAAACCGCGTCCCTCCTTGTCGTAGCGGCGCTGGAGCGCTTCGATTGTGGCGAGCACGTTTTTTTCGGCAATCATCGCCTTATCGTACATTTCGTTGCCTTCATAAGCAATGGCCGAGGAGACGTTGAACATGCTGCGCAGGGCGCCGGGATAGCCGGGGGTCTCCTCGATGATCTTTCCGAGACGGTCGTAAGTGTCGGTGAGCATCTTTCCCTTTGAAGCGTAGCCCAGAAACAGGCAGAAGCGGTAGAGAGGCTCAATCCTATGGTAGATATTCTCGTCGCCGGAGAGTTCCATATCGTTCAAAGCCTTTACGGCCTGAGTAAGAGAGTCGTCGATTGCGGCGGGAATGCAGATCTCGGCATGGGCGGTGGTGTTGAAAAGCCTTATGAAAGTCATTGTCTCGTCGCGCTCGTCGGATTCGGGCAGGAGTGCCACGCGGTTAAGGATAACCCTGACGGCTGAATCGTTGCGATAATAATGTTTTCCGAGCTGACGGGCCACGTCGAACATCACACGGTTGTCGCCCTGACGCTCAGCTACGGCATAGAGCATGTCGGCCACTTTCGGAAACTCTTTCAGACGGGCGACGTCGAGCAGATTGTAGAGCGTACGGATGCTGTCGGCAGCCGATGTATTGACGGAAAGAGCAGTCCAAAGGCTGTCGGAACTGGACATTTCGACGGCCCTGATCTGCGGCGCAACCATAAGCAGCAGAATCGTTACAACAGCCTGTATTTTCGACAGCATAAGTTCAATGGTTTTTCACCGCAAATATACTCTTTTTTTCTGAATTTGTAATCGTTTTGTAATATTATTTTTTGTTTGCAGCGGATAAAAGAAGACAATGTGAAAATTTGGCGCGAACTTTCGGTCGATAAGATTTGTTTTGCAACTGAAAAACAGTTACTTTTGTACCTATAAAACTACGAAATGGGAACAAAAGAAAAACTGATAGCCCGCTTCATCACCTTTCCCAATGATTTCATCTGGGAGGAAATGAGGTGTATGCTCACTGCATTGGGATATGCGGAGGGCAACAAAGGCAAAACATCCGGCCCCGGGTGATATTCAAGGAGGAGGGTCTGAAGCTGATAATGCTCCACAAGCCTCATCCAGGCAGTATCATCAAATCGTACGTTATGAAACAGGTTTATGATTATCTTAAGAACGAAAGACTGATATGAATACATTGAAATACAAGAATTTTATCGGCTCTGTGGCATTCAGCGAAGCCGACGGAGTATTTTTCGGCAAAATCGAGGGTATCGACGGTCTGGTGAATTTTGAAGGCGAAAGCGTGGCCGAACTCACCAATGCTTTTCACGAAGCGGTAGACGATTATCTGGCTTATTGCGCCGAAGAAGGCATTGAGCCTCATAAAAGCTATTCAGGCTCGCTGAATGTGCGCCTTACGCCCGACATCCATACCCGCGTGGCTTATCTCGCCAAACAGGCGGGAGTGTCGATAAATTCTTTCATACGCACAGCCGTCGAAAAACAGATTGCCGCAATGCTTTGAGGTCTGTATTCATTTGAATATCGGCGGAAAAGCAGTAACTTTGCATTATCATGAAAAAAACCGGTTTTATAGTGTGGCTGATTGCTGCGCTCATGCTTGCGGCATGCGGCGGAGGCGACGAATTCAAGGTAAAATGCGAAATTGAAGGTCTCGGTACCCGAGGACTCGAAATGGTGTATTGCGACCGCGGACTGGTGAGGATTCCCGGCCATCCGGTGGACGGGAAGGTCACTTTTACGGGCAAAGCCGCCGAACCCACGCTGATAGAAGTGTTTACGCTCGACCATGAACTGCTTTTCAGCGCCGTGGTCAAAAACGGCGAGACCCTGAAAGTGAAGTTCAACATAGAAAATCCCCGCGACATCACAATCGAGGGCAATGAAACTTCCAGACGCATGGCCGAGTTCACAAAAGAAAATCAGGAGGTGCTTGCCGCGGCAGACGTGGCGAAGGTCAACCGGCTGGTAGAAAAGGAAATATCGCAGCATCCCGACAAAATGTCGTCGACGGCGCTGCTCATAACCCGTTTCCACGCCCCGGGCTACGAAATGCTTGCAGATTCGCTCCTCAACGTCATAGCCCCCGAAGCGCGTCCAGAAGCACTGGTAATGAACTTTTCAACAGTCACCGCCGATCAGGTCTCCACTACCGCGCGGGGCACGGTGAAGCCGATGACGCTCTGGTGCGGACGCGACACGATAGCAAAGTTCTACCCATCGTATCAGAGCTACGGGATGCTCGTGTTTGTGAGCGGTCATAAAGCCGACTCGATAACCCGGCAGCTGCGCATGCTCTCCGACAGTGCCGATTCCCGACGCCTCGCATTGCTCGAAATATCGTTTGACCGCGATTCGACCACGTGGCGCCGCTCCATTGAAGGCGACTCGGCCAAGTGGATGCAGGCATGGACTCCTGGTGGCGCCGCCGGCCCTGCCGTGAGAAACCTCGCCGTTCCGCGTACGCCGTTTTTCATCGTAACCGATTCGACCGCCCGGCAACTCTATCGCGGCACTTCGGTCAAAGCAGCTTTAAAACACCTGAAAATCAAGTAAACCCTCTCTCTAATGCTCGAAAAGACGTATGGCGCCGCTGTGCAGGGAATCGATGCCTCGGTCGTAACCATCGAGGTTGCAGTAGAGGCCGGAATCATGTTCTGCCTGGTCGGACTCGCCGACACTGCCGTAAAGGAAAGCTATCAGCGCGTGCTTTCGGCCATCACACAGTCAGGACTGAAATTTCCGCGCGCAAGGATAGTGATAAACATGTCGCCAGCCGACATCCGCAAGGAAGGGGCGGCTTACGATCTGCCCATAGCCATAGGCATTCTCGCCGCTTCGGCGCAGATAAAACCGGTGCATCCTCTGTCGAGATACATGATTATGGGCGAGCTGTCGCTCGACGGGTCAGTGCTCCCCATACGCGGTGTGCTGCCCATGGCCATCAAGGCGCGCGAACTCGGCTACGAGGGAATGATAGTGCCTGCCGGCAATGTTACGGAAGCCGCCGTGGTCAACAATCTCAACGTCTACGGAGTCTCGACCCTCCGAGAGGTGACCGACTTCTTCTGCGGAACCGGCACCCTGTCGCCCACAATAGTCAATACCCGCGAGGAGTTCAGCAAGGCATCAGCGGTGTTCGACATGGATTTCAGCGAGGTAAAGGGTCAGGAAAAGGTAAAACGGGCTTTTGAAGTTGCCTGCGCGGGCGGTCACAACATCCTTCTCGTGGGCCCTCCCGGCGCCGGAAAGTCGATGATGGCCAAGCGCATTCCTACCATACTTCCTCCCCTCACCCTCTCAGAGGCACTCGAAACCACAAAAATCCACTCGGTGGCGGGGAAACTCAAAAGCGGCTCCAGACTCATGACCTGTCGCCCGTTCCGCTCGCCGCACCATACCATTTCACCCGTGGCACTCGTGGGAGGCGGCTCCAACCCGATGCCTGGAGAAATTTCACTCGCCCATAACGGAGTGCTTTTCCTCGACGAATTTCCGGAATTCAGCCGTGCGGTGCTCGAGGTTATGCGCCAGCCCCTTGAAGACCGCCATATAACTATTTCGCGCGCTAAGTATTCAATCGACTATCCTGCAGGATTCATGCTCGTGGCGAGCATGAATCCGTGCCCTTGCGGATATTATAATCATCCGAACAAGGAGTGCACGTGTGCCCCGGGGCAGGTGGCGAAGTATCTGAGCCGTATTTCAGGCCCTCTGCTTGACCGTATAGACCTCCAGGTAGAAATCCTTCCTGTGCCCTTCGAGGAGCTGTCGTCGGCCAGGAGAGGGGAGAGCAGCGCCGAAATCAGGGCGCGGGTGATAGCCGCACGCGAGATTCAGGCGCGCCGTTTTGGCAAAGAGCCGGGCGTACACTGCAATGCGCAGATGAACTCCCGTCTGCTGTCGGAACACGCAGCCCTCTCCCCGAAGTGCATGGAGATACTCCGCGATGCCATGACTCGCTTCGACATGAGCGCCCGCGCCTACGACCGCATACTCAAGGTGGCACGCACCATAGCCGACCTCGACAATTCCGGGGAAATCCTTCCCCACCATATCCATGAAGCCATCTCCTACCGTAGCCTCGACCGTTCCTCCTGGGGCGCCGCTGTGCAAAAGCTGCCGTTCTGACCGGGGAAGCAAAAAATCAGCAATAACATGGCCGCCGATACCGTAAAACCCCGCAATATCGCACTCGACGCCCTCAAGGGTCTGTGTATTATACTGATGGTGATAGGCCACTCAGGAGCTCCGCAATCACTTGTCAGAATGATAAGCTGCTTCCATATGCCTGCGTTTTTCATCATCTCGGGATTCCTCTTCAAAGAAAAGTATATTTCGGATCTATTTGGTTTTCTGCGCCGGAAAATGAAGACTTTATGGTGGCCTTTCGTATTCTGGACCCTCATATATCTGTTTCTCCATAATTTTTTCGCCGGTCTGGGATTTTATGGGGATCATTACTCTCCGGGCGAAATAGTTTCGCGCGGGGTGAAAGGTATGATGATGCGGCAGACAGAACCGCTGCTCGGCGGACTGTGGTTTCTTACATCGCTTTTGTTTGCGTCGGTTACGGCATTGCTATATTACAGAATATTCGGAATGCGCACCGCAGTCCTGGGTGCCGGCATTGCAGGCTGTCTGCTGATAACCGAATGTATAAAACTCGGATATCTGCCGGAGGTGATGTACTTCAATGCAGTGAATTTCCAGGCTACGGCATTCTTTATCACCGGCACACTGATTTCGCGGGAGAACCTCCATACTCTCGTCGGTAGCAAACCGACTGTTATCCTCGCAATCGCTTCGCTTACAATCGGCACGTTCTGGCTTAAATCAGCCATAAACCTTACGACAGCTCTGACACTGATTCCATATTATGTAACCGCTTCCATCATTTCGTGGGGACTGATAGTGATTTTCTGGCGCCTACCGCACACCGGAATCATACAATACCTTTCAAAAATAGGTTCGTACACACTCGATATACTGATTTTCCATTTTCTCGCAATGAAGATAGTCACCTGGATAAGAGTGGCTTTCTTCGATACAGACCCGGCTCACCTTGCCGATTTCCCTGTTATTAATTTTCATCAGGTCATGGAAAACCCTGCCGATTTCTACTGGATTGCTTACACTGCAGTCGGTTTAACCGTCTCTATTCTGATTTCAAGACTGAAAGGAAAAAGTAAAAAATATATTGAGAAGAGAATCGGGTCAGCTGATTCTCGCTGAAGCTCGAATCTCTGACAAATACTTAAAACCATGAATCGGATTCTGCGCGCCCCGGGGCATGATTACACTTCCCGATGCATCTATATGATAACTCTGAACAAGAATCCTCTCATAAAAAAATTCGGTACTCTGAGCGGGGATTACCGTATTCCATCCGGAGAAAAAATTGCGCTGTTGTAAATCTTTCTGAAATCGGTAATGCGATAAAGAAGGTACTCGTCAATTTCAAGCTTTCAGGCAGAGATTTCGCACTGTGTGAAACCGGCCGCATGCTGATTGTTTCAGCCAATATGTCCGGTTCTCTGTCACGCCACACCTGCCTGACCATGAACGCCATCGCCCAATCAATCTGCCGGAATAATCTATAAACTGTAATATTTCTTTGTCCTTGTTTTGAGCTTTAGCGAAATTTTTTTCAGCTTCCTCTGCCACCGGTTGCGATTCTCACAATATTGGGAGATATTTTAATCGCTATTCTCCATGTGAGATAACTAATTCCATACAAAATGAAAAATTTCAATAAATAACATAAAAACACTGGAATAAATCCGTCAGTTCCTGTCAATACCATACAAAATTTACCAGTAACAGTGCAGAAAAGTTGATGAAATGCATAAACCCAAAACACTGAATTTATCAGATTTTTCATTATCGGATAGTCCTCCCATTTTGAACATCTCAAAGCCAACTGCCAAAAACATACGGCATAAGCTGAACATCTTATAAAAGATAATATTCCTTTAATCCAATCAAATTGAACAAAATATACCATAGCGGAAGCTATTATCCATACAAAAACAGCCATTTCCACAACAAAAGTATTCATTTTACGGTCAGCATACCTTATATAAGACACTGTTTTCGCAAGAGCTGCCCCCGTCACAAACCATTGCACCCCCACAAGATAATATGGTATATAGCTCCTGAAAAAGATACATAAGCACATGAAAGAGGCATAAATATACCACTTTACAACCAAAAGACGCGCAACCGGTGCAAAAATGACAAATATAATGAGATTCCTTATGAACCAAAACGCGAAAGCAAATGGAAATGACTCATTATTTCCAGGCATTGCCCAAAAGCCTTGTATCCATGCTAGCCAATCAATATTGGAGCCTTTAACTATGTTATATCCATCAAAACCAAGCAATAAAGTTTTTATAATGAAAAGCACCCCGGCTATTCCATTCCATATTAAATAAGGAATAAGCAGGGTGCTTGTTCTGTGTAAAATTTTATTTATGTAAATCTCTGCGGTCAGACACTTTACACCTCTAAAAAACAGGAAGCCCGACAAAACAAAAAATATGGGTACAGCAGCTCCTGCGCAAAAACTTATGAAAGAGGTTATATCTGATGCAATCTTAGCTCCGGATTCTACAGGCAAATTTAAACCGAGATTGGAATGAATAACTACTATTCCTACCATAAGGAATAGTTTCATTGTTTTGATCCATCCTATTTCGGAAATATTATGGCTAAAAGCTGGCTTAAATCCGGTCATCTATATATTTTTCAGCTCTCAACCTGGAGGAGCAGACCTTTGCCTGAGGCTTTGAGGTTACCAAGAACTGCAGGGAAAAGGAGTGTCTCACCACGGGTGATTTCCACTGTCTTACCGTCGGAATAACTCAGAGCAGCACTTCCTTCCAGACACATCACTATCATAAAGGAGCGGCGTGTATGGTTCATTTGTTGCTCCGAAATACCGTCGAGAAGAATGCGGCGCACGTCGAAATGACTGCAATTTACGAGGTCGGCTTCTTTTTCCGATGAAGAAACAGGAGCATTGCGGTAGTCGGGATAGACAGTATAATCTATCGCGTCACGAGCCTGCTCAGTGTGGAGTTCACGGGGCTTCCCGTCGGCACCGCGACGGTCGTAATCGTATATTCTGTATGTTATGTCACTGGTTTCCTGAATCTCGGCGAGAAGGTTACCGGCACCAATGGCATGGATGCGGCCTGCAGGAAGGAAAAAAACGTCTCCAGGGGCGGAATCGTAGGCTGCAATCACGTCCATTATGCTGTTGTCGGCAACACGACGTTCATATTCATCAGGTGTGATTTTCTCTTTCAGTCCGGTATATATTTTTGCTCCCGGGGCAGTTTTCATTATATACCACATTTCGGTTTTACCGGGGCAGTTGTGGCGTTTATGGGCGAGTTCGTCGTCGGGATGAACCTGAACCGACAGGTCGGCCTTCGCGTCAATTATTTTTATAAGGAGAGGAAATTCCTTGCCGTATTTCTTATATACATCCGCACCGACGAGGTCAGCACCGTAAATATCGATGAGTTCGCTGAGAGTTTTTCCTTTGAGAGGACCGCGATCTACAACCGAAACATGACCGGGCACACCCGAAATTTCCCAGCTTTCACCTATTTCATGCTTAGAGGTTTCGATTCCTTTATAAGGAGCTATCTGTTCACCGCCCCATATTACCGACTTGAGATATGGAGCGAAATGTAGAGGTTCTGAAAGGTTCATTATTTTAAAATCTTAGTTATAACATATTTAACACTTTTAGCATGTCGATTACGTCAACGCGGGAGAGAGAGCGGCGCTCGCGCAATGCAGAAGCGAAATCATGAACAACTGACTGCACGCCACGGTGGGAGAAAACGCGGTCGAGATACGAATAGTTTTTATTGAAAAGAGCATCGATTTCGTCATCGTCGAGCGAGCATACATTGTGTCCCTCCTCAACAATGGCATCGTGGAGCATACGGCGCGATTCAGCACTGAGACGGGTAGAATTCAGCACGAGACTTCGGCACAATACGTTAGCCACGAGCATTACTACCGACAGATTATAGTTCTTCAGCAGGTGATTCCACGCCGCTTTTGCAGAAACTACCGGATTGCCGGTGAAATAAAAATCACCTGTCATCTGGAAAGTATCGTCGGAATCACGGTCAAGCGACACACTTGAAATCATATCTTCGCCATCAAACACCACGAGTCCGATAGCCATACCTGCAGCCCCATAGCTGCGGTCGTTTTCATCTTTATATCTGAATTGTTCCATATTCTAAGCCAGGCTTTTCTGACTATGATAAAACAAACAATATAGGGTTTTCAGTTCACTACAAGAATCTTCGCCACCACATCGCCGGAACTTTGGGAACCGTCGTACTGCGAAGCGAGGACGTAATATACGCCAGAGCGCACGCGCCGCCCCTGCGAATCGGATACATCCCAGAGTGCCATTCCGCCCTCCGACTGAATCTGGTTGACTACAGACATCGAGGAGTCGCAAATCTTCAGCAAGGAATTATCCATGAGTCCTTTTATAGTCACCCAGCCGGAATAATCAGGCTTTACAGGATTGGGGTATGCGTATACATCAGAATAATCGGGATTTGCAGGAGAGGAATCGGAACTGTATTCAACCAGACCGAAATTGGTGCCTATGAAGATTGAATTAGAGTTCGGATCGGCATAAATGCAATTTGTTGTATTGGTAGGGAGAGGCGAATTATCTACCGTGTAGTTGGCAATAATCTCGTCGCCGCGGGGACTCACGAGATAGATTCCCGAATTCAGCGTAGATATCCACTTTCGGTTGGAAGAGTCGACCGTTATCCCGGTAACACTCTCATTGCCCAACAGATAGTCAGCGAGATTCGTGCCATCGTTGCGAGGAACTTTTACACGATTAATGCGGAAATTGCCGGTCATCGCAGATGCAGGACTGGTGATTTCGAGCACGCCTTCATCAGTTCCAAGCCATACTCTGCCATCCTTGTCCTCAACCATGCACTGAATACACATTGGCATAAATGTATTGCTGTCCTGATCGATAAAATTGGCGATCGTAGTGAATTCCATTGAAGAATTTACCTCCCCGGTGTTCTTGAATACAACCAATGGACGTTTGAACGTGACGCTGGTTATAAAAGCGTAATCACTTTTTTCACAGAAAAGCAACTGTCCGTCAAAACCATTTGTATTTATTACAAACGATATCCAATCTTCTTTTGTTACCGAAGTGATGTTTTTTCGTTTGGAAGCAGGAAGAACCATCAGTCCGGTTCCGGGATTATCTTCGTTAAACATCGTGACCCACAAATTACCCCATCGGTCTATTGTCCCATTGGTGGCATAGCACCCCCACAATTCAGTCAAAGGCGAATTATCGCTGTAAAAATGGGCAATCTCATTACCGTCTTTAATTACATAAAGGCCTTCAAAAGCCGACGTGTAATAAAAAACCGACGGATCATCCGGATCCTGAAATACAGTGGTAGGCCCAATGACTTTATCCAATGATGGTAATCTGTTGGTTGTAACACTGCATTTAGCTGTAAGTTTACCTTTGGGCGTTATGTCAGTAAATTTATTTCCATCATATAAATCCGAATTGAGAAAAACACGGGTTCTGTCACTTAAGGCACCAGGATGAAACATCGAGGCACAAAGATTATACGTTATGAATCCGTTTTTATCGGCGGACGGCCGAATATATCCTATTCTTTTTACCGTTGTATAATTATCGGGTGCGAACCAATCGCGCAAAACAGTGAGCGAACCTGAAGCATCCGCCGAATAGTTAGCCACACCTTTGCTGCCGGCTGACCAAAAGGATTTTTCGGGACCGTTCCAAGTAGCGTAGGTGGAAGCTCTGGCAACTTCTGGTATAGGAGCTTGCAGCATCACTGTTCCGGTAGCATCTATCTTATAAAAATTATTGTTGAACGAGAAATAAAGGCAATCTTTACCTGTCATAAAAGGCGATGCGTCTTTATATTCAGCATAATCTTTATTAGTCAAGGAAGGTTCATTAGGATTATAGTTAAAAACCCTTATATATTCTACAGATTTTATAACTCCGTACAGATTGTCGCCGTCTGCTCCGAGAGAGCGCACCTCACTTACATTGTTTCCAAAATAGAATATTTTCCTGAAGTTTTCAAGAGAATTAATGCGCGAATTCTTATCTATTAAATAACCGTACTGTCCATACTCCATGAAAATATAATCGCCTATCTCGGCCGCGCTCTTCACGCTTTTCTCATAGATACCGGATTTCTCCACTTCGAGACGCTTGTCATTATAAACGACCAGACCCATGTTGGTGGCCACATACATACGATCCTTACCAAAAGTAATGTCGTTGATTACCTTGTCGGAACTCGACAGGGAATTCTTGAATTCGGGAAGGTTGACTATATTTCCTCGGTCGAAAATCAGGCTTATGTTTGCATCAGTGAAAGCAACAGCCAAATAATCCTTGTCGGGATTATAATAAATGTTTTTTATATCGCTTGCATCAAGCAGATTTCCGTCGCTGTAATATGTAGTCTCATCGTTTTCGGTATCGTAACCATATAGAGTGCCCGAAACGAGATAATATACTCCGGATGGGGTTTCCACTGCCTTTGTTATATTGCTGCTGAAAAGCGGATGTATTTTCCAGCTGCCGGTCGCAGTCTGGGCGGGGGAATATCCTGCCGCTATCAAAAGAAGAGTTATAAATAAGGAGATTTTTTTTATCATGGTAGAAATTTATTTCTTTAGAAAATCAATGAGAGCCGCTGTGGCGCGCCCGCGATGACTGATGGCATTTTTATCGTCGGATGCCATTTCAGCAAAAGTACAGTCAGCCTCAAGCGGACGGAATACGGGGTCATAGCCGAAACCACCATTGCCGTGGCGCTCGGTAAGTATCTCGCCCTCAACGGTACCACTGAATGTATGTAGTTCATTTCCGATAATGAGAGCTATGACTGTAACAAAGCGGGCACGTCTGTCAGTCACTCCTTCAAGTTTCTTCAACAACAAATTCATATTTGCTTCGCTGTCATGACCCTCTCCGCCGGCATAGCGGGCGGAATAAACGCCGGGTTCGCCACCGAGAGCATCCACCATGAGACCGGAATCATCGGCAAAACAGTCGAAACCGTAATGCTCCTTTACATAGCGTGCCTTGAGTTCGGCGTTACCCTCAAATGTATCGGCAGTTTCCGGTATATCCTCCGTACAGCCTATGTCGGCCAGTCCGAGAATACGAAACTCATCGCCGCAGATTCTGCGTATCTCTCTGAGTTTATTTATATTATTGGTAGCAAATACTATTTCCTGCATTATGATTGCGTTTATTTATAATATAACGAGCATACGACCCATTTATTGTTGAAAATGAGCCGTATGCACGTTGTTTATTATAATCGTCAACCGACGACTATATTTACGATTTTTCCGGGGACGACGATGATTTTCCTTACAGTTTTGCCGTCAAGCCATTTCGCGGCACTTTCGTGGTTGAGCGCTATTTTTTCAACTTCTTCCTTTGAAGTGTCGGCGGCCACCTGTATGTTGAAGCGTGCTTTACCATTGAACGATACGGCGTAGTTAACACTGTTTTCTTTCAGGTATTCCTCGTTCCATTCGGGCCAGCGGGCGTCGTTGATGGTAGTGTCGTGGCCAAGGGCACTGTGCCAGAGTTCTTCCGTCACATGAGGAGCGAAAGGAGCGAGCACAATGAGCAATGGCTCGAGAACTTCGCGCGAATGACAGTTGGCTGCGGTAAGTTCGTTGACGCATATCATGAATGCTGCCACGGAGGTGTTGAATGAGAAAGCCGAAATGTCGGCAGTAACTTTCTTTATAAGCCGGTGAAGCGATTTCAGAGCCTCTGCCGACGGTTTTTCGTCGTTAACGAGGCAGGTATCGCCCTTATAGAAAAGTACCCAAAGCTTCTTTATGAAGCGGTTAACTCCATCGATGCCATTGGTATCCCAGGGTTTGCTCTGTTCGAGCGGACCAAGAAACATCTCGTAAAGGCGCAGCGTGTCGGCACCATAACGTTCCACTATGTCGTCGGGATTGACAACATTGAACATCGACTTCGACATCTTCTCCACAGCCCATCCGCAGACGTATTTGCCGTCCTCGAGAATGAAATCTGCGTCGGCATAATCGGGACGCCAGGCTCGGAACGCCTCGGTGTCGAGGATATCGTTGCTGACGATGTTGACGTCTACATGAATGGGGGTTACGTCGTATTTATCCTTGAGACCGCAGCTGACGAATGTATTGGTATCCTTGATACGATAAACGAAATTGCTTCGTCCCTGAATCATGCCCTGGTTTATGAGCTTTTTGAATGGTTCGGGCTCAACTACGTAGCCGAGGTCATAAAGGAATTTGTTCCAGAAACGTGAGTAAATAAGATGGCCTGTGGCGTGCTCCGTACCGCCTATATAAAGGTCTACGTTACGCCAGTATCTGTCGGCCTCCTCCGAGACGAGTGCCTCGCTGTTGCGGGGATCCATATAGCGCAGATAGTATGCCGAAGAGCCTGCGAAACCGGGCATCGTATTAAGCTCTATCTGGTATCCTTCGGGAGTCTTCCAGTCTTTTGCCCGGCCCAGCGGCGGCTCACCGCTCTCAGTGGGGAGATACTTGTCGACCTGCGGCAACAGCAGCGGCAGGGCACTTTCGTCCATCAGATGGGGTATGCCATCCTTATAGTAAACAGGGAAAGGTTCGCCCCAGTAACGCTGACGGCTGAAAATGGCATCGCGCAGGCGGTAGTTCACTTTCACCTTGCCTATACCCTCGCTCTCAATGAAGCGCTTTGCGGCGGCTATCGCATCCTTCACTTCCATACCGTTGAGGTTGAGGCGGTCGGATGCTGAATTGATCATTTTGCCGCTCTTGGCGTCGAAACTCTGCTCGCTAACGTCGCATCCTTCTATAAGAGGTATAATAGGCAGGTCAAAACGACGGGCAAAAGCATAGTCGCGGCTGTCGTGAGCGGGCACGGCCATGATGGCGCCCGTGCCGTAGCCTGCGAGCACATAGTCGCTCACCCACACCGGAATTTCTTTCCCGGTAAGGGGATTTATGGCGTACGCGCCGGTAAACACACCGCTCACCGTCTTGTCTATCATTCGCTCGCGTTCGGTCTTATGCTTTATGCTGTCGAGATATTCTCTGACGGCTTCCTTGCGGTCGGGAGTGGTTACAATATCCACATATTCGCTTTCAGGAGCAAGCACCATGAAGGTGACGCCAAACACTGTATCAGCCCTGGTGGTGAAAATCTCCAGATCAGTATCTGTTCCGGCTATCCTGAAGCGCATCTCAGCGCCCTCGCTGCGTCCTATCCAGTTACGTTGCGTTTCCTTTAGAGAATCGGTCCAGTCAATGGTCTCCAGGCCGTCGAGCAGACGCTGTGCGTAGGCCGACACGCGCAGACACCACTGATACATCAGTTTCTGCTCCACGGGATATCCGCCGCGCACCGACACACCCTCCGACACCTCATCGTTGGCAAGAACGGTTCCGAGTTTCGGACACCAGTTCACCATAGTGTTGCCCAGATAGGCTATACGGTAGTTCATAAGGATGTCGCTCTTCTGCTTCTCGGTCATGGCGTTCCAATCGGCGGCGGTGAAGCTGAGATCCTCCCCGCAGGCGGCGTGGATGCCCTCTGTGCCATGCTTTTCAAAATGCTCTATAAGGCGTGATATCGGCATGGCCTTGTCGGCCTCGGTGTCGTAGTAGCTCTCCACCATCTTCATAAACGCCCACTGAGTCCATTTATAGAACTCCGGATCGCACGTCTTTATTTCGCGGCTCCAGTCGTAGCAGAATCCTATTTTGTCGAGCTGCTGGCGATAACGTGCTATGTTCTGCATGGTTGTCACCTCAGGATGCTGCCCCGTCTGGATAGCATACTGCTCGGCGGGCAGACCGTAGGCATCGTAGCCCATGGGATGAAGCACGTTGAATCCCTGCAGGCGCTTGAAGCGGGAATATATGTCGGAAGCTATGTAGCCGAGGGGATGACCTACGTGAAGACCGGCACCCGAAGGGTAGGGAAACATGTCGAGCACGTAATATTTCGGCCTCGAAGGGTCTATTTCGGCACGATAGGTATTATTGTCGCGCCAGTATTGCTGCCAGCGCGGTTCTATATCTCTGTGATTGTAGTTCATATATATGTATTTGTACTGTGTTGTTCGGTTATTTAATGGAAAGCATGCGGTCAATCGGACGCCGGGCACGCTCGGCCACTTCAGGGTCGACGTTGATTTCCGGCTGCTCGTAGAGGAGCGCGTTGTAAAGCTTCTCAAGGGTATTGAGTTTCATATACGAGCAGTCGTTGCATCCGCACGTGCTGTCGGTCGGAGGAGCCGGAATAAATGTCTTGGCTGGACAGCGGCGCTGCATTTCGTGGAGTATGCCGCTCTCGGTGGCTACTATAAACTCACTGCACTTGCTCTCCTGCGCATGTTTCAGCAGCACGGCGGTTGATCCTATGCGATCGGCCACGAGCCTTATAGGCTTCGGACACTCGGGATGAACCAGCACTTCTGCTTGCGGATGCTGCTTTTTCAGTTCCAATATCTTCTCGAGCGAAAATTTTTCGTGTACATGGCATGCGCCGTCCCACAGCACCATTTCGCGCCCGGTCTCACTGTTTATGTAGTTTCCGAGATTACGGTCGGGGCCGAATATTATTTTCTCACCGGCAGGCAGCGAGTCTACTACCTTGCGGGCGTTGCCCGAAGTGACCACGATGTCGGTGAGAGCCTTCACCGCGGCAGTTGTGTTGACATACGAGATCACTGTATGACCCGGATGCTCAGCTATGAACTTTTCCAAATCCTCGGCGCGGCAGCTGTCGGCGAGCGAGCATCCGGCGTTGAGGTCGGGCACGAGCACCTTTTTGCCGGGGCACAGTATCTTCACTGTCTCACCCATGAAGTGGACACCACACATAACTATGATGTCATTGTCAAGCGTGCCTGCAATCTGCGCCAGCGCCAGAGAGTCGCCTATGAAATCGGCTATATCCTGAATTTCGCCCCTGGTATAGTAATGTGCGAGGATCACAGCGTTTTTCTTAGCCTTCAGATCGAGTATGGCTTGTTTCAGATCTGTCACATCTGCCGGTATTGGAGCGTCAGCGTAGCCTTTGTCAACATTCATATCTTTTTATAAAAAAGAAAATTTTTTTAAAAACTTTATTTCAATAAGAACAGTAATGGGTGTTGATAACAGTGATAACTTTTGAGTCGAAAATTTGCTTTTTCCGATATTAACCTGCGCTCTACAATCTGCCAGCGGTTATCTACATGGCCCGATGTTGAGGGATAGCTTTTTAATTGGTTTATCAACATCCTGTTAATAACGTGCAAAGTTAATAACTTTCTGCCTATCCGCAAAGTGAAGAGTGTGAAAAACAGGGCCGTTTCCGGAATAAAACTCGGAGATATCTTTATGATAACTTATTGCTGTTGCTGCGGATTTTAGATTATATGGTTAAGCTTACTGATTTTGCAAGAGTTTTTTATTGAAAGTTGTTCATCCGTTATCAACACTTTTCAACACGGTTTTACACACTGTTTGCAACCTGCAGTTCAAACAGAGTTTTATGCTATGATTACACTGTAATTTAAGCCTGTATCAACACTATGTTGAAATCTCTGTAAACATAGTGTTGATTTCTGCTTTAAACACCGTTATAAACACTTTATGAACATTGTAATTGTCAGTTAGTCAGAATTAATATATTGTTTTCAACATTTGTCAACAATATTCTTTAAACACGGTGTTGAAACCGTTTGTCTACATACTTATCAACATGTCGTAAAAAAACCGTGGTACCACGCCGGCACCACGGTTTTTATAAAGGATATTTTATATTCGGTTTATTTCACGAGCACTTTCTTAACTACATCCGCGGCTTTCACAATATACACCCCTGCTGCGAGCTGATAGTTTTCAACATCTTCTGCCCAGGGTGTTGAAACCACTGTAAGTCCGTCGGGCGCGATCACAGCCACAGCCTCGCCTGCTGCGCCGGTAACCGTTACAGTGCCTCGCTGAGCAGTGATTGTTATAGTACCGGCAGTTATTTCTGCCATCCCCGACTGCGATGCCCTGACAGAGTCCGACAGACGCGATTCTCTGTTGCCGTAGAGCGCTGTCACTGCATAAGAGTACTCCTTGCCTGCCTCGGCGCCTGTATCTGAGAAGTTGTTGACATTGCTGTCAACAGTACCGATAAGTTCGCCGTCGCGATAGATGTTGTAGCCCGACAGCACTATTTCATTTTCGGCCGGAGCCGGGATGAACGTAACGTCGTCTGCAAACAGCATGAATCTGAAATCCGATGTGCAGCGTATTGCCATGCGGCGTGCGCCTTCAGGGAGTTTGGCATTGTAGCAAGTCCACACGTCTGTCGCTACGTCAAATTTCTTCACGAGGATGAAATCTTCAGGATCGGTGCTTCCCGTAGAATACAGAATTTCGAATGTCTCGGGGTATTCCGGATCGTAGGCGCGGGCCCAGAGGCTCACGGTCTGTTCACCGCCGAAGAGTTCCGGCGAGATGGCCCAGTCGTCGCTCGCACTCTGTTCGTATCCACCGGTTCCCTGTTTGTAAGAGAACATCTGGGCGAGGAATTTCGTTCCGGAGTGTGCGTTGAAGTAATAATCGTTGAATCCTGCCGTGTTCTGGTCAAACACGAAGAAAGACTGCTTGCTGAGATTGTCGATGCCGGGCATCGAGGTATCGTCGCTGAAGCCGCCTATGCAGGCGCCGTCGCGGTCAACGAGCGTCCATCCGTTCGTATTGCCGCTGTACATTGTTGCCCACGAGTCGCAGTTCTCAAAATCCTCAACATAAACGTCAGGTATATAATCCTCGGGATCAGGTGTCTCCCATGCCAGGTTTACGGCATTGCCGTCACCCTCCGCCGTCAGACTTTTCACTGCGGGCAGTGTCGGTGCCACAGGTGTGACGGTGACGGTTTCCGACATATTGTCTGCTTCTGCCTCATCGGCCTCGTAAACCACCTCTATACGGTAGTTCTGAGGCTCGGTCACGGTCACCGGTATCTTTGCCGTGAAACTTACCGACGTGGATTTGAACGATTCGAGCGTCTCTACCTGTTTTGTGTCGGCAATCTTGTCGCCCGCCCATAGGCGCGCGGTGAATGCCGGAGCGGCTATCACTCCGTTGTTTTCTATTTTCGCTGTTACTGAGAAATCCGTACCGCCCTTCACCGTTTCAGGAGCCGAAATGCCGGCAATGCTCAGGTTGTGGTCATAAAGGTTCTCCAGCCTTATGCGGTCTATCATCACGTAAGGGAGAAGCTTGTGGACGGCGGTGAATTTCAGCTGTACTGTTTTGCCCTTGTATTCGGTCATAGGTACGAGCAGCGTTATCCATTCGTTGGTTTCCGAATAATCCGAAATGCGGAAAGTGCGCAGAGTCTTTTCTTCGCCGTCGCATACAACCGCTACTTCTATTTCATTGGTGTCGGGTTCGCCCTCAGCGCTTGTTATGCTGTAGGTGGCGAAAGTGAGTGCCGGATTTTCGGTTCCGCTCAGGTCAACTTTACCTGACATCAGGCTGCCGTATTCGTCGAGATAGTTTGCCACGGAACCTATGAATCCGTTGTCGCCGTCGCAGGCTGCAACGCCCGAATCATCGCTGAACAGCTGCCATTTGGCGCCGCCGGCTGAATTGGTGCCGAGTATGGACCACGGCTCACCCTTTGCAAACGACTCGCGGTAAGGCGCTGCGTATGGTTTGCCTACAGGTATCATCTTGGTGGGAATACCGTCCGAAACGCCGCCGAGTGTCTCGGCTACCACCAGATACAGCACGAAATCCTGCTTTTCGGGATTGTCGAGCGCCTGCAGCGTGCATGATGTTTCTGTTATGCCGCTCTTCACAAGGTCGTATTGCGTCGATCCTGCTTTATATATTCTGTAGGTTATATACTGCGGGTCGAGCTGGTTCCCTTTCACGTCGGTTGCCGGTGCTTCCCAGCTGATGGTTACCTCGCCGGGGGTTTCGGTCTCACGGATGTCAACGTTGAGGGGGTCGGCGGGTTCGAGTACACCCACGTGTACCTGCGCCGTCACTGTCGCACCTTCACCCGAGGCGTTGGCCGCGCATGCCGTGTAGGTGTAGTCGCCGCACTCGTCAACATCGTCGGTAAATGTCAGTACAGCCCCCGGTGCGGGCGACTGGAATGTATGTACCGTTGTGCCGTCGCGTTTTATCGTCACTGAAGTAAGTTCGGTCAGCGCCGCGCCGCCGAGAGCGGTTGAGGGAGCTTTAACGCTTACGTCGGCTTTGAGTTCACCGTTGGTATGGCCCGTAACGGTGAATTCTTCCGGAACTGCCGGAACGTCTGTGGCCAGACCCTCGCTTATGGTCAGATTGTCGAGATTGATGGTGTATGTGTCGGCATCGCTGCAGGCATGGATGCCCACGTAGTGCAGCCCCGTTTCCTCGGGCACTATGTAATCGCCGTAGGCAACGTAGTCGGTGTGGGCCACCTCATGCACACCTCCGAGCGTCTCGGTCATGTCTGCCACTGTATTGCCTCTTCCCCACCTGATTTCGAATCTTTCCTTCGTTGTGGCGTTGCCCGTGAGGACGTCTACTGTGAATTTGTAGGCTTTTCCTTTTTCGAGCATCATCGGAGGCGTAATGAGCCAGTCGTCCATGGCCATGTCGGGATTATAGGTCATGTTGAGGTTGCCTATATACGGACCCCACTGGTTTTCATCGTTGTTGGCGTTGATTACCGTGTAGAATTCAAACTTGCTGATGTCGTTGAAATCGTCTGTAAAGGGCGGAACAATGTTGCCGGTTATAACTTTCGGCGATTTTCCTGCTTCCGATTCAAGTCCGGCGCATGCAGCCTTCACCGTATAGCTGTAGGCTGCCATCTCGTTGGTGGAACCGATGCGGTCGGTTACCGACGTGGCCTTTGTCGATTCGGCTATCACTTTTCCGTCCGGCTGGCGGGTTACCGTATAGAACATCTTCTCGGGGTCGAGATAACCGCCGTTGACCGCTGTTGTCACAGGCTTCCAGCTGACGGTTATCACACCGTCGGCGAGCGCTGCCGACACTTCGGGAGCCATGGGGGTGTCATGGCCGATGAACAGGGAGAGTTCCGCTTCAGGCGACTTGGCGTCGCCCGCCGTAACCGCAACGGTAAATTTGTAAAGTCCTTCTTCCGCAAGACTTACAGGAACAGTCACTTTCTCGCCGGGAGTGCCCGTTCCGGTTTTTATTTCTTTGCTGTTGGCGCAGAGAGTCCAGCTGAGCGAACCGGTGAGGGGAGTGCCGTTTATGCCGTAAGTGGGAAGGGTAAACGCTACAGAACCCTCCACGTTGCCGCCGGGGAAGTCAGCCCTGAGGTCACCGACAGCCTCGGGGGAGTCGGCGGTTACACCCGTGCTCGCTATATATAGTCCGTTTATGGTCTCGCAGCCGGGGAACTGATACAGGAGTGTGGGTCGGCCGGTGGCCAGATCCACCTCATAGAGGTAGCCCTCGCCGTCATCCGGTGCCACTGTCCAGAACATTCTTCCCGACTGCGGGTCGATGCAGGCCGAGGTGCGGTATTCCGGTTTCAGTCCCGTTTTGCCGATCAGAGTCATTTCGCCTGTTGTGGCGCTGATCTCGTAGAGGTCGGCGCCGGTGGTGGAATAATCTTCCACCTGCTTGTCGATTACATAGATTTTGCCTGCCGGACTTACTGCCACGGCGGCGAGTTCGCGGGGCAGCGCGGCTATGCGGGTGGTCTGGGCGGTGCTGTAATCGATTGTTCCGAAGAAATAGTCACCCTCTGAGTCCGGATCGCAGAAGCATCCGTAAACCTTGCCGTCGGCAGGGTTATAGGCAACGTCGGTTGCCTCGCACGACGGTTTGCCGTAGAGTGTCTGGCCTTTTTTGGCGCCCGTGGTGAGATCGTAGGAATTGATGTAGATCTGATACTCGCCGTAGCTCGATGTATGATAGGCCGCATAATAGGTGTTGTCGATTCCGGTTCCTCCGTCGTCGGCGTTCACACTCTCTACCAGGATGTTGAAGCTCTGGCCGTCGGCCGTCGGAATTTCACATACTTTTCCGTCAAAGCCGTTATCGGAATAACTTACATACCCTATGATCTTCGGCATATTCTGCGCCGCTGCCGAAGGCGCGCTGAATTTCTTCGGATAAGCTATCCGTACAGGCGAACTCGTCGCTACGGATATCGGAGAGTTCTGTTGCAGTCTGAAATGGCTGCGCTTTGTTGGTTTCGCAGCTCTCTTTTGCGCCGGTTTCAGAGGTATGTTTACCTCCGGTTTCGCTGCGTTTCTCTCCTTCATCGCCGGTTGTGCCGCTGCGGCCGCTGTAACCGGCAGTGAAAGAATTGCTGCTACTGACAATTGATGTAAAATTTGTTTCATTTCTATTTTACTCTGATAAGTTGATTATTCTGCAACAAAGTTAAGAATTGTTTTCTGTTATTTGACATTTTGCTATTAAATTTTGCTATATTTCGATAAATTTGACCATTTTGCCGATTTTTCTGTCAGACTGCATATTTGACGAATGGCGCGGATTCATTATCTTTGCCTCTGATTATGGAACGACTCTTCAGAATTCTGCTATTTGCCTTGACCCTTGCGGCTGTCGCGACGCCCCCTCTCGCGGCACAGATTGTCGTGCCCGGATCAGACTGCGAGGTTAACACCGATTCTATACGCCGGGCTTTCGACGACGGCCCGTATTTCGGCCTGTATAAAGACAACTATTTTGTGTTCGGCCCTCCCGTCGGGCAGAAAATCACAAAAGAAAACACCAACATCAAGTTTCAGATTTCCGTTGCCCAGAGGCTCACTCGCTCAGTGCTGCCATGGGGAACCTATCTCTTTCTGTTCTACACTCAGAAGTGTTTCTGGAATGTGCTCGAGAATTCCATGCCTATGACCGACCTCAACTTCAACCCCGGCATAGGTCTTACCAAGCCCTTGTTTCTGCGCGATCGCTTCGTGGGTAAACTCAATTTTATAATCGAACATGAGTCAAACGGCCGCGACGGCATTGAGTCGCGCTCGTGGAACAGGATTTCTTTCGGAGGCAGCATCATGATAGACCCCCGCATCACCGTCCACGGAAAATTCTGGATTCCTATCATTGACGGCGAAAACAACCGCGACATACTCGACTATTGCGGCATTTATCAGGTCGGAACCTCATTTCTCTCCTCCAACTCACGCTTCGGAGTTTCGGTAATACTCACCAAGCGGCGCGGATGGAAGATGGACTACAACACAGTCCTCGAATTCTGCTATCGCATCTTTCCGCGCGACAACCAGTACATCTTCGCCCAGTACTACAACGGATATGGCGAAGGCCTGCTCGCCTACAAGGAGTTCCATTCCCAGCTGCGCATAGGTATCGTGATTAAGCCGCGACTCTTCAGCGATTACTGATTAGAGTTTATTGTATAAATCGCTGATTTGTAGGAACGTGATTCATCACGTCCGCCGCAGGAATGCTCGCCAATAATCTCTCTTTCAACGATTTTCGGTTGAAAATTTGGTTTTGATTTCCGAATGTCGTAACTTAGAGTCGTCTAATCAAAAAACAATATATGGAAAATTCCACTCATAGATATTGCGTGATAATGTGCGGAGGCGTCGGCAGCCGTTTCTGGCCCTACAGCCGCGCTGACCGCCCCAAACAGTTCATCGATTTTTTCGGAACCGGACGCTCACTGCTGCAGATGTCGTTCGACCGCGTGCTGCCCCTCGTTCCACGCGAAAATATTCTTATTGTCACTAACGAACGCTATGCTCCGCTTGTGCGTGAGCAGCTCCCCGAAATTGCGCCCTCCAATATTCTTCTCGAGCCGGCGCGCCGGAACACAGCTCCTTGTATCGCATGGGCTGCTCATCATATAGCCGCCCTCGACCCCGAAGCTTCCATGATCGTCACGCCGAGCGACCACCTCATCACCCGCGAGAACATTTTCGAGGACGCCGTTAGAAAGGGTTTTGATTTTGTGGAGCACCACGATGCCCTCCTCACTTTCGGAATCACCCCTACCCGTCCCGAAACCGGATATGGCTACATTCAGATCGGCGCACCCGTTGCCGACGGTATACTCAAGGTTAAGACTTTCACCGAAAAACCCGACCTTGAGCTGGCCAAAGTTTTTCTTGAAAGCGGTGAGTTCTTCTGGAATTCCGGAATTTTCCTTTGGAAAGCCTCCGCGATTCTCGACGCCATCCGTCGCCACGAACCGGATCTTGCCGCCCTGTTCGATACCGGAGCCGATGCATTCGGAACTCCTGCCGAAGAGCGTTTCATCAACGAAAATTTCGCTTCCTCACCTGCTATTTCCATCGACTTCGCTGTTATGGAGAAAGCCGACAACGTCTACGTGCAGTGTGTGAACTTTGGTTGGAACGACCTCGGTACATGGAGCGCTCTCTACGACAATTCGCCGAAAAACATCGACTCTAACGTAACCCAGAACTGCCGCGTGCTTGCCTATGATTCCACCGGCAACATACTCGTGGTGAATTCCGACAAACTCGTGGTGGTCGACGGCCTCAAGGACTATATAATCGCCGATTCGGGCGACGTCCTTCTCATCTGTCCCAAAGCCGAGGAACAGCGGATAAAGCAGATGGTCAACGATGCCCGCCTCGCCTACAACGACAAATACCTCTGAAAAATATAACGCACTGACCTATAACTCCGCAGTCTGAAATGCCCGCATTTCAGACTGCTTTTTTATACCACCCATAAATCCCATAAATAACATCCCCCCTTCTCCCTCTCCAAAAAAACACTTTTTAACACCACTGTACATTGTATTTACACAATTATCATTGTAATTTTGCACAAGAAACAACAATAACACACCAACTAATAAACCTTATTCAATTATGTTAGACCTTATAGAAGAAAGAAACCGGGATTTTATGAAAGCAACAGCATCAGTTTTGCGCCGCCTGCGCCGAGCAGGCTTAAAGAGGGTAAGTCTTAAGCAGCTGTCCGAGATTGCCGCGGCCGAAGAGGCTCCGCGCTACTACGTGACCGAAGAATATGCCATGCGCGTGCTCAGTGTAATTCGCCGGGGCAAAAACTGTTTGCCCGCCGGGCGTCGCGGTGCTATGTTTCGCGAACTCAACGAAAAAGTGCGGCAGATGGAAGAAAGCAAAGGCCTCACAATGCGCCATGCCCTTTACTTTGTGCTTGAATACTCTAAGGCTTCATCTTTTTTCATATCAGAACCCACCGCCGTACGGCTCGCCCAGCGTATCCTCTCGAAATCTAAGAAAAATACATTAACTCATTGATATTAAAGTATGTACAAGTACGGACGTGATTCATCACGTCCACCGTATAAAAACTATTTTCATCTATGATCTACGCACTTTCAACCAATGTAGTGGCCGACACCGTGCAGTCGCTCGCCGCACTCCGTGAACTGTCGTCAGGCAAGCGCGAGCCGGTTCTTGACCCCGACCGCAGCGGTATTCTGCGGCTTATGATTCGCAATGCATTCGCTACCCTGTGTCTGAAGATTTCGCCTGTGGTAAGGGAATGCGACCTCGATGGAGAAACTGGTGCCGGTTCCGCTTTGGATCCAGTGGCCGCTGCCGATGGCTCAGATGTCATTATGACCGTGGAAATCGACGAGCCCCGCGGTTTTGGTGCCGGAAAAGCCGGAATCGTACGCCGCAACATGGAGCAGGCTGTGGCTTTCCTCGTTCTCGCATGGATTATGCGCGCCGGCGGCAACACTCAGCAGGCTTCTGAAGCCGAGAGTGCCGCCGCCGTATGCATGGCTGCCGTAAAGAGTGAACTTATGCCTGAAATCCACCCCATCCGAAGGTTTATATGACCGGAATGTATCCTCTTACAAAATGCAGGGGGTGCTGCACCCGGTGGCCGCCGGGTACTGGGGTGTACGCGATTTATCTGGCCGTCGCCGTCTTCAGTCCGGGCGATGTTATGGTTACTTCGGCGCCTTCGGGAATGTTGACAAGGAACTGTACCAGACCGTTGAACGCAGGCATTGTGAAACTCCGCGCAGCATCGCCGGGAAGCGGACGCTCGGTGCCCCGGAATGCCGGATCGCCGTTGCCCGCGCCCACTATCGTGCCGTCGCTGAGTGTGATGGTCACCTCGTTGCACGCCGTGGGCACGAACCGCCCCTTTTTGTCGCGCAGGCTCACGTTGATTACTCGGAAGGTGTCGCCCGCTACCGGACGGTTGCTTTCAGCGCGCATCATAACCGGTTGCGCTGCCGTTTCAACCATGGCCGACGTTATCTGATGGCCGTTCTTATATCCTTTGGCGGTTACCCTTCCCGGCTGGTATTCGGCGTCCCAGGAGAGATGACCGTTTTCGGGCATCTTCTTGCGTCCGAGATTCTTGCCGTTGACCGTAAGCTCTACTTCATCCATGTTGGAGTAGACCCATACCGGCACCGTCTCCCCTTCGTGTCCCTCGAGGTTCCAGTGGGGAAGTATATGGAGAACCGGTTCGTCAGTCCACCATGATTTCAGATAGTATGCCTCGTCTTTCGGGAAACCGGCATAGTCAAGTATGCCGAATTCCGAGCCGGTGGCCGGGTATTTGAGCGGATTGGGTTCGCCGCGGTAGTCGAGACCTGTCCAGTAAAAGAGTCCGCTCAGCCACGGCCGCTCGGCATAGAATTTCCATCCGCGTTCTATGCGGTTGAGGGTTCCGTCTTTATCGTCAGGCTTGCGGTTGAGCGACGGCATATGGCCCGGCTGCGCAGGGTCGGTGAAATAAACGCCGCGGGTTCCGGCGCCGGAGGTTTCTTCCGACCCATAGGCCCTGCGTTCGGGATAGGTTGTGCGGTATTCGTCTACCGGGTTCTGCATTATGTAGTTGTATCCCGCTACCTGGGCGGGAATGATTACGCTCGGACCTCCCGATGTGGCAACCGTGACGGGGCGTGTGGAGTCGATGGCGTTCACGAGCGGAACGAGTTCCTCAACTATGCGTGTGCCGTGGTCGTTCCATTCCACTCCCCACTCCTCGTTGCCTACGCTCCAGAGCATTACCGAGGGATGGTTGCGGTCGCGGTCTATCATGGCGCGGATCTGGCGCAGATGTTCTCCGTTGGTGCCGAGAAGCCGGTTTTCTTCAATCACGAGAATTCCCAATGAGTCGCAGGCGTCGAGCACCTCGGGGGTCATCGGGTTGTGCGATGCGCGGTAGGCGTTAACGCCGTATTTTTTCAGTTCCTTCAGACGGTAAACGTTGAGCGCGTCGGGAATAGCCGCGCCGGTTCCCGCATGATCCTGATGCATGTTCACTCCTTTGAGTTTCACATTTTTGCCGTTGATGCTCAGTCCTTTGTCTGCATCGAAACGGATGTCGCGGAATCCCGTTCTTACTGTCACCGCGTCTACGGTTTCACCCGACGCCGCTTTTACTATTTTCACTGTAACGTCGTAAAGCGTCGGTCTCTCCGGACTCCATAGCTGTGGATCCGCTACATCTACGTTCGCCGTCAGCTCTCCTTCGGTGCCCGGGCGCAGCGAAATTTCATCTCTGCCCTCGGCTGCTGCTGCCGTTTTTCCGTCTTTGTCGTCAACGGTTATCTCAAGTCTCAGTTCGCCCGAATTTTCAAGGCTGCGGTTTACGGCCTTGGCTGTTACTTTCAGAGGCAGCGCGTCCCCGGCCTTGTAACCGGCAAAATCGGCCGTGATGGCTATGCTGTTGCGTCCGATTGATACCTGCGGCGTCTTTTCGAGCCAGGCGTGGCGGTAGATGCCCCCTCCCTCGTAGAACCAACCCTCTTCAATGGTGGCGTCGGATCGCACGGTCAGCACGTTGCGGCCGCCAAAGTTTATGTAAGGGGTAATATCGTATGCGGCCGATGTGTATCCGCTCGGCTCGCCGCCTAAATAGAAGCCGTTGAACCACACCTTCGAGTCGCGGAATATGCCGTCGAAAGCCACCGCGAACCGGCTCAGCGAATCGGCGGCGGGTATGGTCAGTTCCTTACGGTACCACCCTACGGAGGTCTCCGGATATTTGTAGCCCACTGTCTTGTAGCCGTGGCTGTGGCTCGCCACGGAATCAAACGGAAGGTCTACCACGAAATCGTGGGGCAGATTCACTGCTGTCCATGTCGAATCGTTGAAATCCATCGCATACGGACCGGTGTTGTGGATTGAGGCCGCTTTCGTAAGATAGGTGAAATACTCTGTTCCCGCGCCGAAATCCTTTTCAGGCGACGAGGCGTTGCCGAAAGCAAACTTCCAGCCGTTGTCTATCGAGGTTCGTTCGCGTGTCAGAGCGGAAGCTCCGGCGCATATGCCTGCGGCAAGAGCCAGAACGAGGATGAGATTATGTCTGTTCATGCTAAGTTTGTGTTATATTTGTCTGGTATACTGATATTTAATTAATGAGATTCTATCCAATAAGTTGTACGGACGTGATTCATCACGTCCACCGCGAAAATCCTCGCGGAATAATCACTTTTCATTCCTCAATCCCCACAAGGATGCAGTTGGTGGCGCCCCGCCATGGCAGATTGCCGTAGTAGCGCTCAAATGTCAGCCGCACCGGTCTCCCCGACCCCTGCAGATTCTGCAGCCGCAGTGCCAGACTGTCCGACGGTATTGAGAAACTCATGTCGCGGGTATATACTCTTGTAGTGTCGGTGAGAGCCGCTTCGGAAATCATCTCTCCCTCGAAGGTCTTGAAGAAGATACCCCGGCGTTCCACGTTCGTTATGTAGCCCGTGGCGCGCGAGTCGGTAACGTAGGGTGTGAAATAGCGCACGTAAACCGTCACGCCCAGCACAGTCAGCAGTATCGCGAAGAACCATATCCACCCTTTGCGGCATCCTCGCCGTTGCTGTCGGGGCGGTGTCTGCGGAGTCTCGCTGCCGAAGTCTACAACCCGCCGGTTCGGGTCGGTGTCGCCTCCTGTCCGACCCTCTTTTTCGAAGTCGTGGAGGAAAAAATCCGGATTGTTGTCGTCGAAATTCATTTGCTTGGCTGGCGTTTTTTACGGATGGATATGACTGTGAAGGTGAATATGCCCAATACTATCAGAAGAAGCGTCTGCATTCCCATCACCAGATTGGCAAACGACGTGGCATACTCGCGCGTCAGCCCCGGAATGTCGCTGCTGTACAGGCTCAGTCCGAAGATTATAGCCCACTGCCACGGGCCTATGCCTCCGTTCGAGGGAACACCCATGGAGATCGACGACAGAACGAAGCAAACCAGTACAGCCAGTATTCCGTGGTGGCTCACAACTTCTGCCGTGAGCGGAAACGAGAAAAACGCCACATACAGCTGCAGGAAGTAGCACCCCCACACCGCCACCGTGAGCAGCAGCCACCGCCCTTTGCCGGGCATACGTACTATAACAGCGAACCCCTCCCAAAGTCCTTTCCATATTTCCTTGGCTTTCACTACAAGTTTATGCTCCGGAAATTTAACGAACAGAAACCATACGAACAGAATCAGGAAAATCAGCCCGACCCACAGAAGCGGCGAACTCACGAGCTCGATGAGGCTGTTGTAGGCTTCGGGATTCTGACTCAGATACTGCATCAGCTGAGGCCCAGCAAGCAGAAAGGTTGCAGCTGTCAGGAGACCTACTGTTATCGTGTCGGCCAGGCGGTCGGCCACCATCGAACCGAACACTGTTGTAAACGGTGCTTTCTCCTCCGCTGCTATGTAGCCCGTGCGCCATACTTCACCTAAGCGCGGAAATACGAGATTCACCGCATAAGTACCGAAAATGCTCAGTGTCAGTTCCCATAGCGATGCTTTTATTCCAAGCGCCCGAAGCTGTATCTGCCATCGTGCCGCACGGAAAACGTGAGAGAAAACGCTTATGAAAAGCGCAAGACCTATCCATCTGAAATCGCAGTTGTGACGGATTATATCCATCATCTCGCTGAAATTTATATTGTGGAACAGGAGCCAGCACAGGCCTACGGTGATTACGAGCGGAAGTCCGTATCTGAGAAGATAGGAGAGAGCCGACGGCTTTTCCCCGCCCTTCGTGGGAGTTTCGGTATTTCGGGTCATTTTTTCGTTCTGGTTGTCATGTAAGTGCAAAATTACGAATAATTTTCCACTCCGTCTCCTCCCGCGGCGATAATCGCCGTGGTGATGGCGTTTTCAGGGGTCAGGAGCACCGGATTGACGCCGTAGGCAGCCCCGCGGGCGGTGGCGGCGAACTTCTCGCCGGGTTCAGGAGGCAGCGGCGGCAGATGGATTTCGCGCAGTCCCAGTCCGGGGGTGAACGCCGCTTTGTAGACCGCTTCCTTCGTGGTCCATGCGAGCAATAACAGCAGGGGAGTGGTATAAGCCTGTAGCTCGGTATCGGTAAGGAATCGCGGAGCTGTCCGCGCCAGCTGTCCGCGCCACATTTCAATGTCGACCCCGATTCGTGCCGACGGATCATCCGTTACAGCCACCACACAGGTCGTAGCACAATGGCTTATCGAGATCATTCCGCGGAAATCGCCGGCGTTTTCCACCCGTGGGCGTCCTTCGCTGTCGTGAACGAGCCGCGCTTCTTTTCCGAAAATCCGCGCTATGAGCCGCGCTTCGGCCCGCAGTTCGCCCTCACGGCGCCCCACCCCCTCAGTCTTTATCGGCTCGCTGTAGATTCTCACTTTATCTGCCATTGCCTATGCTTTTCAATGTTTCGAGCAGATCGCGCTCCACTGTTTCAACCATCGGAGCTATGCTGTCGGGACGGTAGCCGGCCGGAAGGTCTACATACATCGCGCCCGAAACAACCATGGCGGAGTCTGCTGCCATGAACTGCAGCGGTGTGGCCACCGGTGTGCGCGTCAGCATGAGTGTGCATCCCATCCCTCCGGTCGACCTGAGGGTGGTCAGCTCCGACTCTGCGCCTCCGGTGTTGAGTGCCATACGTTCCGTGCGGTTCGCCACGACTCCGGCTGCCGTTTCAGGACTCACGGAAGTGAACGTGCAGTAGATTTTCATTCCGGGAAAATAATCCGGATACGCGATTGTGTACCACTGGCTCGCGTCGTCCCCGTTTTCTTCCTTTGTCACCGTGGCGCGGCTGTTCACGAGGAAATGAAGCGGAGTCGGGGCTTCCGTATACTCAGCCGGCGGAACCTCCATGCGCGGATAAGCCGTGGGGCGCGGAGTCGCCGCATCCTCTCTGCCGCCGCATCCCGCCGCAAGCAGCAGCACGGCCGATACCGCTGATATCGCACCTGTTCTCATTCCCTGGCGGGCGCCGGCGCGCTTTGGTCGGACTGCACCGACGGCATTATCTTCACTCTGACATTGACAATGCGGTGATTTTTCACCGACAGCACCAGAAAACGGCAGCGTCCGTAGACGATCGACTCTTTGTCCTTCGGAAAATCGCCCTTTATGGCAAGCAGCATTCCCGCTAAGGTCTCGCAGTCTTCCGTCACCGCCGCGAAATCATCCTCGTCGAGCTCGGTGGCGCGGAAAAAGTCGTTCAGCAACGTTTTTCCCTCGAAAATGAAAGTGTCGTCAGGAAGGCGCCTGTAGGTCACATCCTCTTCGTCGTATTCGTCGTTGATGTCGCCCACTATCTCCTCGAGCACATCCTCAAGCGTCACGATACCCTGCGTGCCTCCGAATTCGTCGATTACAATCGCCAGATGCACCCTCCGCGAGCGGAAATCTTCGAGAAGGTCGTCGATCATCCTCGATTCCGGCACGTAATATGGTTCGCGCATCAGCGTCTGCCACCGGAAATCGGGGTCGCTGTTGCCTATGTAAGGGAGCAGATCGCGCGAATAGAGCACTCCCCGCAGTTCATCCATGGAGTTCTCATACACCGGGAGGCGGGCGAATCCGCTGTCGATAACTACCTTCATGACCTCCTCAAACGTATACTCGATGTCGAGACCGGTCACGTCTACTCGCGGCGTCATGACCTCCGACGCCGTCGTGTCGCCGAATTTCAGGATGCCCTCGAGCATGTCTTTGTTGTCCGACGACCCTACGTTGGCTATCTCGAGCGCCTGAGAGAGGTCGTCGGCCGTGATTTCTTCCTGCTTTTTCGGCACTACTTTGTTAACTATGACGGTGCTTCTTACCAGCAGCGATGACAGCGGATAGAATATCTTCACACATAATGCCAGGCCGCCTTCCGCCATCTTCGCCCACCCTAAGTTGTTGGAATTGGCGTAGAGCTTAGGCAGGATTTCGCCGAAAAGAAGTATCAGGAATGTAAGGATTACCGTCTGGAGTATAAAGCTCATAACGGCGCTCATGCCCGCGAATATCGGCCCGAGAGCGTAGTTGAAAAGAACTACTATCGTCACGTTCACGAGGTTGTTGGCTATCAGAATCGTGGCTAAAAGCCGCTCGGGATTGCGCAGCAGTCCGAGGATTTTGTCTCCTTTAGGGGTGTCTTCTATCTCCTCGCACTGCGTGGGTGTAAGCGAGAAAAACGCTATCTCGCTGCCCGACACGAAGCCCGACAGAAACAGACAGCCTATTGCAAGAACTATTGCTATGATTTGGCCCGCATCCATCGGCGAGCCTGAGAGGGAAAGAGTGATGGCATTGATGATACACGACACGGGGTCGGTTGCCGGCAGAGGATCTGTATCCAAAAGGTGTAAAGTGTTAGTTCGACATTTCGGCTTCTTTTGTAGCCGATTTAGCTATTGAACCGCAAATTTAAGAAATATTATTGTCATAGACAAATCCACCCCGCCGGCAGCCGGCGGGGTGGATTCAAAGACTGAAAAACAATCTCTTATTTCGGCCACACGGCGCGGATAGTGCGTCCGAGATAGCGGTTGCCCCACTGGGTTGATTTCATTGAGGGCACAAAATACAGGTTGTTGGCGGTGGAATGGTCGCCCGAAGGTCTGACGGTGCCCGTCCAGTAGGCTCCGTAAGAACCTTTGTTAAGGATCTCTGAACCGTCGGCGTTGCCGCTGGCGGGCAGGAAAATGTAGTTGCTGTTTACGCGGCTCTTCACTTTAAAACCTGCCACGTTGTCGATTGTGGTCCATTCCCAGTCGCAATTGTCGATGAGCTCTTTCATCTCCTTGTCGGTGGGCATGCGCCATGACTGCCCCATTATCTTGCTTGCGGCGTCGTAATCAGAATTCCCGCAGATATCGGAGGTGATATTGTTGCATCCGGCCCATGTCCCGCCGGCGTCGTAAGGCGAGTCGAAATAGTTCGACCAGTCATACGAACCCTTGGCTGCGGTCTCGCCCCAGGCGAAATAAAGTCCGTTGTCGGTCTCGGCTTTGCCGCCTACGTTGGACGACGCCCAGTAAACGCTCAGACCGAGATCGACATAATCCACGCTGGGAGTGGTGAACGATTTGGTTTCGCCCCAGGTTATTTTTCCGTTTGCTGCTACAAAAGCGGCATAGTAGTATTTCGTGTCTTTTTCAAGACCGCTGAAGGTAACTGAAATGTTGCCGTCGCTGTCGATTGCCGTTCTGCCGCCGCGCGCATCCGAAGTAATCTGCGGGCTTTGGGAGATTTTGATTCCGGCGAAATTGGGGCTGACAAGCATCTCGCCGCCTTCAATACTACCGTTTAGAGTGGCTTTTCTCGCTGTCACTCCCGAGGCGTTGCCGGTGTGGGGAACAACCTCGAGGTGTACCGGGGCGGACGGCGTAGCGAGAATCTCCCAGTCGACGAACTTGAACATCGGGTAGACCGTGCACTGGCGGTTTATAAGCTGCGAAACGTCGGGTATATCCACTTCGTAGCGGGTGAAATCGTCGGGTGTGCGGTAGGTGTAGTCCGAATATCCGCTGATGAGTTCGTTGTTACCTTCGTCGAAAACCTTGTAGCCGACCTTGACAGGAATAGGAAGACTGCCTGAAATGAGCGAGCTGAATCTGCCGGGGGATATGCCGGCCTTCGGAGCGTTTATAACCGGCATGTTGAATCTGGGGTATGCGTCCCACCTTGCAAACTCATGTTCGAATCCGGCTTTGCGTTCCACGCCTATCTCGCCGCCTATTTCCTGTCCTGTATCCTTGTCCTTGAACTTCATTACTCCTTTTACGCCCAGTTTGCCCTCAAGATAGAATTTCAGATCGATGAAACTTTCGTCGACGGCATCGGAATAATATTCGGTGGATATAGGGTGGTCTGTATAACTTGCGGGGAAGAGCATCGACACCTCCGCTTTCAGTCCCCCTTCAAGCCCGGCATAAGCTTTGACGCCGCACTCGAAATTCTTGGTGTCCACGTAGCCGGCGTTTTTGACGCCGAATTCAACCTTTGCGCCCGCTTTTATCTCGATATCGCCCATGAATTTGGCGTCGAGATAATCCGACTTCACCGTCTCGTCGCTGGTGCAGATGGTTTTGAGATTCTCATTTGAACTGTACGAGAAATGGGTCAGTGACAGAACTTCCTTTCTGAACTCAGCATCCATGCCGATGTCACCCCTGATTCCGAACGTGGGGCTTCCTTCCAGGTAAAAAAGGAAGAACGGAGCATTGGGAATCGGCTTCTCGGTTTTGACCTTATAGGGGCTTTCATCGTCGAAGTAATCTTCAATGTAGATGCTCCCTGCTAATGACAGGTTGAGGTTGTAAAACTGGAGCCTCTCAACATATACATCGCTGAAAGAGAATCCGTACTCGATTACCTGTGCCACCTTCACGGTGTAGTGGTCGGCATAATGCAGACTTCCGTTGGCATTGCCTTCGATTCCCGCGGCAGCGTATTTGTCCTGGTATTTTGATAATGTCTGCTTCGCTGTAAAATCGAAATCTATGTATTTGTCAGGTCCGAAGGTCAGTTCAAAATACGGAAGATTGGAAATCGGCGCTCTTGACGGCGCTTTCTGCGCGTCGGCATGGTTGTTCGGCCCGGCTGCTCCCACTCCATAGTAGCGGTCGAGCACGAGAACAGGGTCTATAGGCTTGCAGGTTAAGAGGATAGAGTCGGTCGAGAAAGTTACGTCGGTCACTTCTGCGGAGAACCCCGACGGGAAATGCCCTTCGGTTCTGACGGTAACGAGGCGGTCGCCTGCATGAGGAACGTCGGCGCGGGCTATGTCGGTGCGGAGCGAGATATGGCTGTAATCCGCCCAGCGGACGTGGTTCCACAGCGGGGTCTCGTCGATTACGATTGCCTGCTTGTTGTAGACGGTTTTGGGCGTTACGAAAGAAACGCTGTCAACGTCGGCTATATCGATTCTTATCACCGTGTCGGGCATACAGATGAGCTGCGCCACTATGTCTTCGTGCTCGAAGCCTTCGGCGTCGGTGCGGGTGAAGATTATTGAGTCGACGTTGTTTACAAAAACCGGTTGTATATCGTTGTTGCGGCCGTAGGTGTAAAACACACGGTTGTCATCGTTGTTTATGCCCGCCGATACGGTCTGGAGGGCTGCCAGTAGCGACAGCAAAGCTCCAAAAATCGCCTTTTTCATTTCTTCACGATTTTAGTCGAAAGGTTTCCGTAGCTTACGATGTATACCCCGGCCGGGAGTGCCGAAGTGTCTATTTTCGCCGTGCCGTCGGCAGCCGCAGCCGCCGTTGCCACCGTAATGCCCTGAGCGTTGTAGAGTGTTGTGCGCGTTCCGGCGGCAAGATTCTTCACTGTCAGGCTTCCGGCGTCGACCCTGATAGCCACTCCGTGGTCGTCGCCGGCCACGCTCTCAATCCCGGACCGCACACGCGAAAAGTAGTACGATATCATCTCGTCGAGCGGAAATTCGAGGTCGGGTGCCGTTTCGCCGGCAATTACCATCCGGTTGTCGGAAAAGGTGATTTTGGGAACATCGGCGAGAATCACGGTCTGAGTCTTGCCTCCGCTGAGATTCAGGGTCATCGCCACGAAAGTCTCCGGCACATCTTCTGCAATGGCGGATAGCTGCATCGCAGACAGCAGCAGGGCTGCCAACAATCTGAGTTTCATCTTTATCGAAATTATCAGCGCGGAGCCGTTGCCCCACCGGGGACACAGGCTCCGCGCGTTTTAGGTTTTGAAATCCGGTTTAGATTTTTTCGGTGACGGTTGTCCAGGTATCAATCGTGAGGGTTACGCCGTCCTCGGTTTCAGATTCGGTTTCGTAGAACGTAACGCTTTTACCGTTGAAGGTAACCTGGCATCTGCCCGATTCCTCGGGGTCGGAGAAACCGTCGACTCTCCAGCTGTAGATGAGCGAGAGGTTGTCGGTGGTTCGCGACAGCCATTTCCAGAGGCGCACGTCAAGCTCACCGTTGTCAAACAGCACTGCATACGATCCGCTGCGGGTGAAAATCACCTCGGTGGCTATTGCCTCGTCGGAGTAGTCGTCATCGTCGAGGGCATATTCTTCTTCGTCGTCATCGTCGTAACCTCCAAGCTGTTCGAGTATCTGGTCAATGCGTCGCTCAATCTTATACAGATCCTTGTAGGGTCCGGATTCGTCGGCACAAATCTTACCGTTTACCGACACGCGGGCGCGGAACTGGGTGGGATTCCAGCTGCGGCAGAGTGCGAGAGTTTCGGCGCTGTTGTCGTTGATGGCATCCTCCTGCTGGGCGCCTACGGAATAAGGTTCGCCGTCGGCGGGCGATACGAGGAGTTCAACGGCATTTGAGGATGTTCCGGTAATCACTACCGATCCGAAGCCTTCGAGTATGTACTCGCTGTCGCCCACTTTGGTATAGGTGCCTGTGATGTAGGGCGAACTGCTGTCATAGCGGCTGCCAGCGGCGGCTTTCAGCATTGATTTTTTTGCGTGCTTCGGCGCATTGGAGGGCATTGCCCAGGATTTAATGATGATATAACGGCCACTTTCGGTAAACTCAATTGAACCGATGTCGGTTTTGTCTGAATTAATGGCGTACTTTACAGCATCGTCGGCGTATTTGGGCTCTGTTAACTGGCTTAAGTCGCCGGCTCCGGAACCGGGTTCGTTACTGTCGTTGTCACTGCCGCATGATGTTGAAAATAATGCGGCGGAAGCGATAAAGATTGCAAGAAAGGTTGTTTTGAATTTCATACTAAAGGTTTATTTATGTCAGTGCAAAATTATAAACAATCTATAACATATTACCCCCCCCATTGTTAAAAATACATAAAAATAAACTCCACCCAGAGGCTTGCGCCCAGTGTGGAGTTTATCCTGTATAGATAATTTTGAATTTTTATTCCATGCGGCTGAACCATTCGGCGTCGGAGAGTTGCTCTTCGGCTATTCCGGTGCCGGCTTCGGCGCCGTATTCCTCGCCGTGCTGCGAGCGGTCGAGGCCTATCTCCTCGTTGTGGCGGCTGACGCGCAGGGGTATGATTTTATTGGTCAGCCAGTAGAGGCCGTAGCTCATGCCGAAGGTGTAGACAAACACTATCAGAAGCACGAGTATATGGTTCCAGAAAAATTCCGAGTGCGAGATGATGCCGGGGTTGTCTTTTGCAAAAAAGCCATAGGCGAAGATGCCGGTGGCTATGGTGCCGAGTATGCCCCCGAGTCCGTGGGTCGGGAATACGTCGAGCGCATCGTCGAGCATCCGCGAGTAGCTCTTCCAAGTCACTGCAATGTTGCAGCAGATGGTGATTACAAACGAAATGAAGATGCTCTGCCCTACAGTAACCCAGCCGGCGCAGGGGGTGATTGCCACGAGTCCGACCACGGCGCCGATGGCCGCACCCATTGCCGACGGCTTGCGTCCGCGCAGAGCGTCGAAAACAACCCATGTTACCATAGCCGTTGCCGCGGCGGTGTTGGTATTGAGGAATGCCAGTACGGCTATACCGTCGGCAGCCAGGGAGCTGCCGCCGTTGAATCCGAACCATCCCAGCCACAGCATGGCTGCGCCTAAAAGCACGAACGGCACGTTGGCGGGCTTGGCTGCCTCGTCGCTCGGGGTGCGCTTTCCTAAGAATATGGCGCCCGCAAGCGCCGCGATACCTGAGGCGGCATGTACGACTATGCCGCCGGCGTAGTCATGCACGTCCATCATGCCGAACAATCCCTCCGGATGCCAGGTGCAGTGGGCGAGGGGGCAGTAAACCAAAATCACCCAGAGCACCATGAAAAGCAGGTAGCCCGAGAAGCGCACGCGCTCCGCAAACGAGCCGGTGATGAGCGACGGTGTGATGATGGCGAATTTCATCTGAAACAGCGCGAACAGAGCCAGGGGGATGGTGGTCGTGGCTATTCCTATTTCGGAGAGCAGGCTTTCGTTGCGATCCACCACATTGTTGACCCCTACGCCGTCGAACATAAAGAAGTCGAGCGGATTGCCGATTATATGGCCGATGTCGTTGCCGAAAGCGAGCGAGAATCCGAAAATAACCCAGATCACGCTGATGAAGCCCATTACAATGAAACTCTGGAGCATCGTGGAGATCACGTTTTTAACCCTCACCATGCCGCCGTAGAAAAACGACAGTCCCGGGGTCATCATCAGTACGAAAATCGTAGCCGTTATCATCCACGCAACATTCGCATAAAGATGGTCGCAACTCATTCCGAACAAACCTTCGCCCGACGTAGTAAACAGTCCGGCCACGCTCACGGCTGCCATCAGCACAAACGCTGCAAGCCAGCCGCCCTTAATCTTTTTACCTTTGTAAGTCATAACGCTAAACAGTGAATTGACGGATTTGCAATTTGCTGCTAAAAAGCAGTAAATGCTATAAAATATTTAATGAATCTGCTGCAAAGATAGCAATCTTTATTAAGATAAACAAAAATAATAGAAAAAAGATTTCACGGCTCCGCAAAAACTCTCAGCGAATATAGCTAACTTAGCTAAAATAGCACCCGAATTGTAGGGCCGCTCGACCGAGCGGCCGCCCTACGGCGTCAGCTCCGCGCTCTCTTCAGGCAAAAATAAAAAAGAATGAGTAACGCAACCCGAAGGTTGACAATTACTCATTCTCCTCTCTCCTCTGCGGTGCGGACGGGACTCGAACCCGCGACCCCATGCGTGACAGGCATGTATTCTAACCAGCTGAACTACCACACCATCTCTTTGGTCGAGAGCACTGCGGCCTGCGCCGAAATGCTCTGCAAAGGTAATACGGCTTTTCCACGTGTGCAAGTTTTTTTAGAAAAATTTGCAAAATCCCCGCGAAAAACGGCAGCCGCCCTACTCTCAACTGGCAAGTGCAAAATTATAGATTTGTCGGAAGAATACACAT
>ERZ1673743.500-NODE-500-length-59383-cov-9.712985_pt1 | contig 59383 bp, 50 predicted proteins | sample MGYA00580197_ERZ1673743 | MGnify/ENA primary metagenome ERZ1673743 (study PRJEB41218, sample SAMN15661795) | gut metagenome | host: Homo sapiens | place: Canada: London | collected 2015-08-20/2019-03-30 | study: EMG produced TPA metagenomics assembly of...
GTACATTATCTTTTAAAAGTTTTTGCTTCGTTTGATTTATTCTAAATAAATTAGCAACTAATTCATCTTCATTCATATTATCTAAAATATCTTCTCTATATCGTAATTTTTTTCTTTTAAAAATATCATCAGCTGTTTCTCCGTTATATAAACCTTTATACCCTGCATTATGAAACTCAGCCATATTTTTAACGCCTGCTGCAGAAGCAACTCTTTGCAAAGTATAATTACCTTGCTTTGTTAACTTTCTTTGATAAAATCTTTTTTCATCATCTGATAATGAATCATATACCTGTTCTGTTATTTCTTGTTTTCTTGTTTGTATAGCAAAATAGGTTTGCCCTAAAGCAACAACTTCTTTGCTTGGATCAGCATTTTGCACTATTAAATAACATATATATCTTGAAAGTTTATAGTCTTTAATAAATTCTTCTTTACCTTTACCAGTTTTTATTGGCTTGTTGACTTCAACAACCCAATCTTCTTCATTTGAAACACTATTATTTGCTGATAAAACTGCTTTATCTATTACTTTTTGAAAATTTCTCCAATCCTTGTATTCCAATACTTTTTGTAATTCACGTGCATACCAATATTCATTTCCATAATCATCAATATGTTTTATATTTTCAAAAGTATTGTTAGAATATTTATTTTCAATTATCTTCATTGCTACCTCCATTTCTATTAATTATATTAAAGTTTTCCTTATGTCCCCATTACCTCAACTTTTTAATATTTTTTTCTAAAAAGAAGCGATAAAATGTAAAAAGCATTAAATATATTTTCCTTTATTTATAAGGGTTTTTATAGGATTTTCCATAAGGTGGTATATACCAGTTGATATTCGTTTTGGCAATATCTTTTTCATTATTCATTTGGATCAACTCCTTTTTTATAGTTTTATTTTACCACTTTTTATCTTATCAATTATTGCTTGTGCTCTAGATTCCATATTAGGTAACTCATTTAGACTAAAGAATTTTAATTGTTTACTTTCATTATCAGACACTTTTATTTCACCAGTATAATTAATTACTTTAAACAATACTATTACTGTACACATTTTATCTCCATTAGGATATTCAAAGTAATACTCATCACCAGATAATACAGAAACTAATTCAAGCTTATCAGCACTTATTCCTGCTTCTTCTTTTAATTCTCTAACTGCAGTTTCTTCGATAGTCTCATGTAGTTCCATAGAACCACCTGGTATACCCCAAGTATTTGTATCACTTCTTAAATTTAAAAGTATTTCATTTTTATCATTAAATACCATTGTTGTTGCACCTAATCCTATTAAAGGCTCATGTCCAACATATTTTCTTAAGTTCATTATATATCCCATATTTACACCTCTTTTTATAAATGGTTAACCGTCAATATCAAGTATCAAATACTATGCTATTTTTGCCTATTTTTTATCTGTTTTTAATCATTTTTTAAATTATTTATTAAAAAATGTAATTACTAAACACTTATTTTTCCTTTATTTTGTAGGAGTTTCGTGAATGGCTAGACTAAATCAATATCAACCAATTGATATTAGTTTTATTTTCGTTCATATTATCACTTCCTTTATTTATCAATAGTTTAAATATATTTCATTTCTTATTTTACCATCATTTAATTTTGTATTTCCTATTTTTTGAATAGAAGCAACTTTTTTTATAGTATCTATTGTTAAAACATAAAAATTATTATCACTATTTGATAATGATTTTATATCATCATTTTGTCTTTCAAATGACTTAGTAGTTGCTGATGGAACTGTAATTGTTAATTGATCATGATAATCTTTCGAATTTGTAATAAATGAACAATGTAAATGTCCAGTTAAAATACATATTAATTTACCATTATCTCTTTTAGAAAAATCATAATTAATTCTTGGATTTTTTAAATACTTTTTATATTCATCTTTGACGCTATACTCTTTTTCTATTTTTAAACTATGCTGAAATGCATTTATAATATCACCAATTGGATTGCCTAAAATACTAAGTTGCAAATAGCCATACCCATCACTCAAATCTTCTTTTAAATTTGTTTTAGTAACATCAGCACAAAAACTACAATTTCTATAAATTGGAGCTAAATCTGGAATTTGATGCATTAAAACAATAACTTGATAATCATCTGGTGTATTATCTAAAGTAGAAGCAAACCACTTTAATTGCTCACTAGAAATATACCTTCTATGTTCAAAACCAATTGTTTTATCACAATTTCTTGTTGCTTCATATTCAAAGATGCTTATAAGTCTTATTTTAAAATCATCAAAATCTTTATAATAATAACAACTCTTATTATTAAAATTTTTTTCATCTAGATACTTATTTTCCAACATTGGATAAATATATATATTAAAAAGTTGTAAAGAATCGATACTTTTATAATTATCAATCCCGACATCATGATTTCCAATAGTATAATAAATTGGTTTAGAAATTTGTAAAGACTTTTTCCAAAAATAATTTGTATCATCATCACAATATGTAGATACACTATCTCCTAAACATATACCAATATCGATATTATTTTTTTCTACATATTCTAAATATCTATCCAAAGCATCAATATCTTCATGTATATCTGATATTAAACCAATTTTTATTTTTCCATTCATAAATTCACCTCGCATAAATATTATATCACACAAGACAAATTATGACTTATAACATTATGTTGTAACAAATGTAAAAATCATCTTGTTCAATAATAAATTCAGCAAATTTATCATAATCATTTATATTATTTTTCATTATAATGCATCTCCTTTATTCTATCTATATAAACTCTCTAAAACTCTTGTAAGACCTTCATCCACTGTTGGCCCATTTTAGAATACATTCCGATAGCATTAGTTTTTTCACGCCATTCTGATACACTTGTTGTAAATGTTAATAGTCCAACTTGTTTTCTAAATTGTTCATATAAATCTACTCCTTACACACTAAAATTTTTTAATAAAATCAATCGTTTTTCTTCTATATTATACTACATCATTTTGTTTTTTCAGATACCTTTCTGCCAATTTATATTGATCACTATATCTAAAAATTATATCTACACCTTTTTCATTATCAGCAAATATATTCTTAATAAAACTATCTACGATATTTCTATTTACTGCTTCTATTATTCCTGTTTTTTCTAATTTTTTTAGCCATTCAAAATCATAAGAATTTATTTTATTGATTTTTAAATTTTCTTTTTCTATATTTAGTTTATTTATTTATTAGTTATCAAAATAAAAAAAGAAATCTAATTAACTAGATTCCTTATCTCATAGAAAAACTATTATTTATAGTTAATATACTATACATAAAAAGAACATCCTGATTATTAAATTTTATATAATTATTCAAAATTTTTGAAGAAACATATCTAATATCAATAACAGTAATCTTCTTATAACCCTCTAATACTAAAGGGATTAAACTACTACCGTAAGAATCACGAAAAACAATTAATTCTTTATTACTATTTGAAGTAGGGTTAACAATATCTATAATAGAAGATGCTCCTGATAAATATATATCATATTTATCTAATGATTTTAGTTTATCATAATCATATATTTTTGTATATTTTTTAGTTTCATAATTATACACACTACTATTAAGAGTAGATGAATTAGATATAGTTTTTATAGTATCAATATCTTTAGTTATTGATAGTCTGCCAGCATAACTACCCTTAAAAGTAGTAACTGTATTTATGATATTGTTATTAGTTATATCAAAATTCATTTGATTAGCAATAGTATTTGCGACATTAAATAAATCTTCTTGTTTCCAATGAGTATCAGTCTTATAATAATTATTAAGTGTTAATTTATCAAATATATTTATATAATTAAGATTTGTTAAATTATTTTTCATTATATCTTGTAATTTATTATAATCAAGTTTTAAATTACCTTTATTAACAAAGTAATTTTTATCAGGAATAATAGTATAATATACATTACTATTATTATTCAAATATGTATTTTTTATATAATTAATCTTATTTGTTAAATTATTAATAGAATTAGTATTTAGAGGAAATATTTCTTCAACAATATAATCATCATACAAATATAAATTATTATATTCACCTTTAGTAGATAATTCTATATCTATTTTAATTTTTCTAAAAGTATCCCGTTTGATAAATTGATCCGTAACATAGGAATCAAATTTCTTAAAATAAGTACCATCAAACAAACTTTTAATAGTTAATTCTGGCATAGTAGCGAGTTTTCTTCTCTCTGCTATAGAAATATCAGTATCTTTTTTTATAACATTAATCAAAAATAATGAAATTATAGTAAAAAGAAATACTAAAGTTACAACTATATTTTTAATTTTATCGTTCATGTATAACCTCCTTAAAATCTAAAATATAAAAATGGATTATATGAATTATCTATCAAATAAGAAGTAACAACTACTAATATCATAACTATTAAAATTGGTTCTAAAATATTAATTATGTTATTTGCATATTTATTTTTTCTTAATTTATCTATTAATGTTTTAATAAAAGGAGTAGCCCCAAATAAAGCAATAATTAATATTGGTAAATAACTCTTTAAATAATGAAGTGTATAATCATTAATAAAAACCTCTTCATTCATACCAAATAACCCTTTAACATTAATCAAAGCCTCTGACATATTGTTAGAATTAAATATAATAAATAATATCATAACAATAAATAATACATATATCCTTCTTATAAAAGAAGGTAATTTTTCCATAAATTTATTAAGGAATATTTTTTCTATTATAAGAATAATTCCAAACAATAATCCCCATATTAAAAAAGTCCAATTAGCACCATGCCATATTCCAGTTAATAACCATACTATTAAAATATTTCTTATTTGTTTATATTTACCATCTCTATTACCCCCAAGAGGAATATAAACATAGTCTTTAAACCATGTACTAAGAGAGATATGCCATCTATGCCAAAACTCAGTTATGCTTTTTGATATATATGGATAATTAAAGTTTTCAGGGAAATCAAATCCAAATATTTTTCCAAGTCCAATAGCCATATCACTATAAGCTGAAAAATCAAAATACAACTGTAGCATATAACTTATACCAAATATCCAATAAAATATTATAGTTGTTTCATTTAGAGCAAAAGCTTTAGTACAAAGTTCTCCCAAAGCATTAGCTATTAATACTTTTTTAGCAAGTCCAATAGAAAATCTTCTAATACCATATGCAAAATTATTAAAACTATGTACTCTATCATCTAATTCTTTTTCTACTGTCTGATATCTAACAATAGGTCCTGCGACTAACTGTGGAAATAAAGATACATAAGTTGCTAAATTTATAATATTCTTTTGAACTTTAACTTTACCATTATATACATCAATAAGATAACTTATAATTTGAAATGTATAAAATGATATTCCTATCGGTAATGCAATATTTAATAATTTAATATTAGCATTAGATATATCATTAATTGTTTGTATAATAAAATCAGTATATTTAAATATTATTAATAAAAATATATGTATAATTAAAGTTATTATTAATATATTTTTACTTTGATTTTTATATTTATCAATTAAAATAGCTCCTATATAAGCAATAATAATTTCTGCGATCATTAAAAAAACATATTTAGGTTCTCCGTAAAGATAAAATAATAAAGATGCAATTAATAAAATAATATTTTTATATTTTTTAGGTGTTATAAAATATATAATTATTAATGCTGGCAAAAAATAATATAAAAAACTAATACTAGTAAATAACATTTTATCCTCCTTTAAAAAGGCACCTTAAAAGGTGCTTCGTTATTCTTCTGCTGGCATTTCTGGTGGAAGTTCTATATTTTCTTCGTTATTTGATTTTTCTAATTCTTTTCCAATATTATTATTTACATATTTCTTAAAATCATTATATACTGCTTTAGCAATATCTTTATCAGCCATTACAGAAAATATTACATTACCACTATTTGTGATATATAATTGTTCTGCAGAAACACAAATCCAACGTCTCATATCAATATTATCTAACATCTCTTGTTTAATTTTTTCTACATCAGCATTGTCTTTAACCTTAACAATAGCAACTGAATAAGCTTGTGCTGTTATCAATGGTACTGATACAACAATTGATTCGATACCTTCATTTGTTTTTAATCCAGTATAACTAGTAACTTCATCAATATTCTTTATATCTACTTTCATAGTTTCAAGTTCTGGTAAAACATTTTTGTTATTTTTATTTATAGTATTAATAACGTCATTAATGTCTTTTGGTGTCTCAACATTACCTTTGTTACCACTACCTGATACTAGTATAAATATTATAAATGAGATAACTGCTAATAATATCAAACCTATTATAAAAATATTTTGTTTTTTCATTTTCTTTCCTCCTATTATTTAAATTCTATCATACTTTTACTGGAATCTATAGAAAAAATATTACATTTTACAAAAATTAAATTTTAACTATTTAAAAAGTAAACCATTTCTGATTTACTTTTATAAATTTATAAATATTTTTTACTATTTTGTATCAATTAATAATTCTTTTGGACTCTTCTTTAAATTGCTTGACGAAGATATTAGTAAAGATATTATAAGTACTATTGACATAAATAAAACCACATATATCATTAACTTTGGAGATATATTAATTTCTAAACTTGTTAATGTTTTATTAAATCCATCTACTTCAGCTCCACCTCCAAGTTGGCTAGATACTGACTGTTTAGCAATTTGTTTTGCTATAGTACCAGTAACTTTACTTAATATATTATTCCCAATCATACTTGCTGTATAAACTGCTAAAAAGTATGATCCTATAAATGCTGGGATTGATACAAATACTAGTTCAATAACAAATTGTCCGAATATTTTGGCTTTTGAAATTCCTAATGAAAGTAAAATTGCAATTTCTTTTTTTCTAGCATTCATCCATAAAAACAATAGTAATGAAACCGTAACACCTGCAAATAATAATGATCCTACAAATAATTTATTAGCTATTTTATATATACCTGATATTGATTGTTGTAGTGCTGGGTAATTATTTGAACTTTTAATCAAATTATATTGTTTCCAATCTATATCAAGTTTTTCAATATTTTTAATAACTTTATCTAAATTTTTATCACCTTTTACAAAAAAAGTTGCATCTTGATATACTGCAGTATCCTCTGTATTTCCATATACTTTTGCAGCCGTATCTAAATCAGTTATCAAAGTATTTTCGTAAAGTTCTTGGGCTGCAGTAACGCCACCTTCATTATGACCATCAAAAAGACCTTTTATCTCGACTTCTACTTTTTCATTTGCTCTTTTTTCATTATCGGCATCAAATAAATTAGATTTTATTTTTAATTTATCTCCGATTTTTAAATTATTTTTTTTGGCTAAATCTTTATGCATTAAAATCTTGTTTTTATCATTTTCATTTAAGTGTTCACCACTAGATAATTTATAAGCTCCTGAAATAAACTTATTTTCTTTTGATGAATCATTAACTCCTGTTAACATTACAGTTCTTTTAAAGTTTTTTGCTCTTTCTGGCGATTGACCTGAAAGCGTCTTTTGAGTTTCTATTATATCATTATCTACTAAATCGGCAACACTATTAATTCTTTTTACATATGAATCAATGTCTTTGGATTCAGCAATTTTTTTAATATCTTGTCCTTTTATATTGCCACCACCTCTTGGTGTTCCAAAATTAACTCTTCGGTTTATTTCCATAGAGAAACTATTTGTTATATTTCCAAAAGTTTCTTTTGAAGCTCTGTTCGTAGCATCTTTGATCGATAAACTAATAAGACAAAGAGTTGACATAACTGTTATAACTAACAATATAATTATTGATTTTAGACTTTTTCTAGTTACATATGCAAATGCATTTTTAATCATTATTGTACCTCCTAATTAATTTTACTTATTTTCTTAAGCTTTCTATCTCTTAATTCTAAAATAATGTCAGCAGAATTTGCTACTTCTTTACTATGTGTTACCACAATTACACACTTATTTCTTTCTTTTGCTAACTTTTTAAGTATTTCAATTATTTCACCAGCGGTATCAACATCAAGATTTCCAGTAGGTTCATCTGCTAAAATTATTGGAGCTTCTGAAACTAGTGCTCTTGCAATCGCCACTCTTTGTTGTTGTCCTCCTGATAACTTCATTACATTTCTATTTATTTGACTTTTATCAAGTCCTAATTCAAATAAGATTGTTTCAGGTGCATTTTTATTTACTAATCTAACATTTTCTAAAGGCGTTAAATAATCAATTAAATTATAGTTTTGAAAAACTAACGATATGTTATTTTTTCTATGATTACTATAGCCATCTTTCTCTATATCATTCCCTTTAAATAAGATTTGACCTTTTTGTGGTTTATCTAAACCTGCTAATAGCGAAAGTAATGTTGACTTTCCTGCTCCTGATTTTCCTATTATTGCATAGAATTTTCCAATTTCAAATTTTTGATTTACTGAAGATAATACTAACTCACTTGAATTTGAATAATTATATGTTACATTTTTTATTTCTAATATTTCCATTTTTAATCTCCTAACTTATTTTTGACAATATTTCTTTTGGTTTTTTAATTAATATCATTAAACTTGCAATAATAACTGATAGAACAATAATTCCAATTAATATTTCGTAACTTTGTAGAAATGTTATAAGATTTGTAATTAAATTATTGTTTTTAAGTAAACTATCAATCATTATTGTTGAATCATCAGAATTCATAAATCCACCGACTATAACATTTAGTATTAAAGTCCCTATAAACAATGATAATACAAGAGACGGTAGTGATATAAATAATAGTTCAAGTATAAATTGAGTTACAATTTTTATTTTACTTATACCAATTGATAATAATATTCCTATTTCATATACTCTTTCTCTTAACCATAATATTAATATTAATGACAATACTGTTATTCCACCTATCATAATTGAATATGTCATGATTTTAATAATATGTTTTATTCCATCTATAGACTCTAGTGTTTCTTCGAATACATGGTTATCACTTGAAACAATAAATTGTGACCAATCAATTTTAATTTTTTTAATTTTATTTAATGCTACCTTTGTATTTTCTGAACTATCTGAAAATATTGCAAGTTTATTAACAATTTTGTTATTTTCAGGTTTATTTAATGCTTTTTGACTTGATTCATAATCAATAAATACCATATTTTCACTAAAGTCTGATGATAAGCCAGTATATTTTTCTTGTTTTTTACCTGAAAAGATTCCAATTATCTCAAACTCATACTCTTTTTTCTTTTCACTATTATTAAAATCAATTAATTCAAGTTTAATTTTATCATTAAGTTTTAGGTTGTTTTTTTCTGCAAGTTCATTATGAATAAGAATTTTTCCTCTATCATTATTATTAATATGTCTGCCTTTTATAATAGTGAAAATACCACTATTGAATAAATTATTCTTTTCACTATTATTAGTAGCTTCTACTGAAAGCATATTTTTGAACTCATCTGATAAATCATCTCGTTCTACCAATTGAGTTCCATCTACAACTTTGATGTTTGTAGTTCTAGCAAGTCCATCATACATAGTGATAATTTCTTTTATTTCTTTTATATTATCTAATTCTTTAAACTGATTAGTTTCAAAAGTATCACCATTATTTTTGATTATTGATAATGATGTATTTGAAATCTTGTATAAGTTTTTCTCCAAATTAGCTGTTGATTTTGTTATATTCAAACATGAATATAAACAAGAGAGAACTACTGTTAAAATAATAAATACTATAATTGTTCTATTTCTTTTTCTCGAAATATATGCTATAGCATTTTTTAGCATTTTATCAACCTCCTATCTTCAGATTTTTACTTAAAAATATATAATATATAGTCCATATAATCATATTATTTTTTTAGATTTTTGTCAATTAATCTAGCGAATTCTTAGTGCATCTTGTGAATTTTTAGACTAAATGCAAGTTATAAAAAAAGATAAATAAATATTCATAAAAAATGAAATTTATTTATCACTTTAAGCCACGTTATGGCTTTTTGTATGTTATACTTTTGTCACTATGAACAATACTATTATAAATGTTTTTGACAACGAAACTGATTTAAGAAAAATTTATCCCAAGAGATTCTATTTTTCTTTACCAAATATATTCAACGATTATTTAGATGATTTTGTTTTGTTTGTTAAAAATAAAAATTTAAATATCAGACCAGCTGTTTTTGATGAAGTTAACAAAATGAGAATTTGTAAAATTTCTGAAATAGTTTTTATGTATATGAATACCCTGATTGTCATAAAACTATGAATGTTTATAATACTTGAATTAGATTATTACATATATCAAAGTTAAACATTTAATAATAATTTATCTTCTTATTAATTCTTTTAATTCTTTCACCATTTCTAGCACCAGTACCTAAATTAGATACATCAACACCAGTTTCATCTTCAAGCCAATCAAGATAAACTCTTAAATATTTATCAAAACATATATCATCATAATTGCCTTTTAAGCCTTTATAATCATAACTCAAATGTTGGAAAAAGTTTAAATAATTGTTTGTAATAATCTTTCTGGTGATATTTCTGAGTCAGCAAACAATTGAGATGTTGAAACATTTCTGCTTGTAACATAGGGATAATTACCACTAAGGTTTAAATCCAAATCACACCCTTACGCATTATAAAGTTAATTATTTAAAATTAATAGTATTGCTAGAAATATCTTTTACACTTTTTCATATCCTCATATCTTCTTGGATAATTATATTTAAGATAAGAATTATTAATCAATATTAAATTCCACAGCTATATTAAACGAATTATATTTATTATTTTCATATTCATAATCCATATCTTTTATAATTCTATATGTCCCTTTTGGTAATAGACCATAGCCATTTTCCCAATCTAATTCTAATTCTACATTTTCACCTGCTTTTAATATAAAAGCTGGTAAATTGAAATTTAATTCAGCATTAATCTTATGCCATTTCCCATTCTTTTTTACTTCAATTTCATATGGACTACCATACTCATAATCTTTATCACTTTCATTAGTTAAAACGATAGTAGCACCCTTATTTGTTAATGTACCTTTTTTAATAGACATAGTAACATCTGTTTGTGAAATATTGATTTCTGATTCATTTCCTATATCTATTTTGTTTTGAAAACTCTTACATCCAGTTAAACATAAAGACACACTTAAGCAGACAACAATTAATATAACAATTTTTTTCATAAATTTCCTCCTCACAAATACATTAGTATTTGTACATTCATAATAGCATATTAATTATATAGAGAGCAACTTTTTTCTAGTGAGCTACTAATTTATCCCACCTATTACTACCAGAAGATGCAGAACTAAGATTTTGATTTATTTGGTTTGTTATTACTTTTGCTTTCTCGTTAATTGGTTGACCCGCTTTTAAATACGCCGGTGCAATACTTCTATACATCAAATTAGAAAATATTTCTGCTCTATCTTCGTTATATGCAGATTTAGCATATTTAGATACAAAATAATAAGGATTATCTAAAAGATAAACATACTTATCGTCTTGAACTCCATAATTAAATCCTGTTGGATTATATTTTGCTATACTTTGTTCCAAAGTGTAACTACTATATATACCTTTTGAAGTAAAATAGCAATCTATTGCATGCATCATTTCATGGTGTACTGTATTTTCCAAAATTGAAGATTTCGGAGAATGCGTTGCTACAATTAAAATCACCAATGTTGAACTATTGTTATTATCCGTAACTCCTCCAGCATAACCATTAATATAATCAACTAAATAAATTGAAATTGGTTTCCATTTTCTTTTTATTTCACTAAAAAATGATTTTGGATATTTTTTCAATGCATCCTCAATTTTAGTTAAATTATAACTAATTACTTCATCATCATATATTTTTCTAGGCTTTGCATATGAATTTTTATATACTCCATCAATCTCATCTTTATATCCAACAAAAACATTATATTTTGTCAATAATTGATTTCTATATTCATCATTCTTTTGAGACTGAGTTTTAATCGCTTGAGATGTACTAGTAACATTTGTTTTACTCGTTTGTGGCGAACTTGTTTTGTCCGTTGTGCCTTCACTTTTATTCTTTTTAGTTGTTACTCCACCAGAAGTAGTTTGAACCTTAGTACTAGATGTACTAGGGATATTTTTGTTATCATCATCATTATTTTTTGTAATAGTTGTCTTATCAACTTCTGCATCAACCGTTGTTTCAGAAGCTTCTTCAGTTGTTTTAGCAATTGTTTCATTAGATTCATTAACTTTATTACTAAAATGTTTATCTAAAGAAGAATCTTTTTTATTTCCTAAAATAAATATAGTAGTTAATCCTGCACATAAAATTAATACAATTACACCAATTATAATATTATTTTTATTTATTAATTTTTTCATTAATTACTTCCTTTCACTTTTTTAATTTAACAAACTTCTAATCTTATTTTTTTCATATAAATATTCTTCCATATGAAGCTGATGACCATAATCGTTTATGTCATCTACACTTTGTAAATTCTTAAAGAGTCTCATAAATATCATATTAAACGGATTATACCTGCTTCCTGAGTTACGAAATCTTATTGCCATCATTCCTAAAACGTTATCCTCTTTATCAAATCCCTCAATATATGGTTGAGTTTTAAACTCAATTAAAAACTTATCATTCACTTTTTTTATTGTGACTACATTTCCAACTTCATATGCAGTCTCATCTGATATCCAAGTGATAGTTTCAGTCTCTTCATTATACAAATCATTATAATGAGACATATTAAAAAATCTATATCTTTTTTTGTCAAATTCAATATTTTCTAAATATTCTTTTCTTTCTTCATCCGTTTCAACATATGAAGGAAAGTCTAACTCTTCATCAAATATATTAATAGATTTAATATCATCAAAAACTTTTTGAAATAAATAATATATTTGATAGTTTTCTTTAGTTATTTCAAAACTATCATATGAATATTCATCATTTTCATTTATATTTGTATTTTTTATAATCCAATATAAATCACCTGTACCAGCAAACATTATGGATAAAGTTTTATTTTCATCTATAAGATAAATATCTTTTACATTGTAATCATTATTTTTTAATACTACCTTCATAAAATCACTCACAACCAATATTTAATATTTTAAAATCAATAAATAAATTAATTATTACTAATTAAATTATTTATTACATTAATTTCTAAAGACTCTAACTTTGTATCTAAATGTCCTCTCATATTCATATAACATGCATCAGTAAAATCGTCAAACTTAAAATAAAATCTTATAGAATTAATAGTTGTTTTTTCAATATAACAAGTAGTTGGCCATATAAGAGCAGATTCCCCATTTTCGCAGAAACTGTATTCATTAAATTCTATATCATACTTTTCTCCTATTGGCACTTTATGTATTTCATCCCAATTATATATATGTACATAATAACTATATCTATGAGTTTTATCAGTTATATACAAACCATTTTTATCTAATTCTATTTTATCTATCTCAAGATTTACACCATTTAAAATCATTATATTTTCGCATGTTAGCATTTATAATACCTCATTTCTAGTTTCAGTTAAATTAATTCAATCTTAAATCCTACAATTTTAGAATTTTTAACCATATCTTCACCAAATATTTTATTAAATAAAGTTATAAATTCTTCTTTAGAACAATCTAAATTATTATTCAAATATTCATCACTTTCACAAACAGAAGCTAGATCATCATATATAAATTTATCGATAACTCTTACAAGCAAATATTTATTTTCATCATCTACAACTAAAAATTTGATTATATCTCCAGCTTTAATACTATTAGACTTTTCATTTAATAATCTAAACTCTACAGTTTTCTTACCTGAAATCATATCATTATAAACGTCATTATATATTTTATATCTATATTCCATATTAATTATCCTCCATTTTTAGAATAATAAAATCATTGTAAACAACACACAAATTATATCATTTATACATTATTCCTACAATAAAAAAGGAAATCAAATTTCCAAGTTCAATTGATTACTAATGACCAATATCGTAATCTAAAGAAACTTTTTCTCCTAGTGCATAAACATCAAAAAACAATTTTTCCTTATTTTCAGTATCATAAGAGAAATTAAAAATTGTTTCATACGGATCTTTTTTCGTTTGTAATATTGATTCAAAAAATGTATCATCTTTAGATCTATAATCAAGAATATCTTTTAAATCTATTAAACTCTTTATGCTATTATTCAAAAGCATTTCTTTTGCTTTACTATATCTAAAAAAGCTGTTTGATCCCATATCCAATGATAGTTTATTAGAGTATTTTCCACGAAGAAAGTGATTAGAATGAACAAAACAATCATTAATATAAACGACATCAATTGTATCATTATATACCTCAATTGACACAGCCACGTTCGTATTTATATCAATTGCTGTTACATGATACCCAGAAGCATTGTTTATTTCCTTGCATCTTTTTATTAAATCATCAATTGAAGAAGATTCTGCTATATGTCTTTGAGAAAAATATCTAGGAGTATAATCTATAACCCAATTTTCATCATGACAATAGTTGATTGTTTTTACTATTCCATAGCTATTAAAACTAACACCATTACCAAAAGGCATATTATACATATCATTAGTTATAAACCAATTTTCATCATCTATTTTAACTTTACTCAAACAGAAATTGCCATCAATATATTCATCATCTTCATTATGAGAAATCATAAATTTTCCATTATTTTTTTTATATACAATAGTTGTACAGTGTTCAAAATTCAAATCCATTATTTCTGGACACATTATAGAAAAATAAACTAAGCGATCAATTTTCAATCCATCAGCTTTACCAATAATTTCTTCATAATATTTAGGAAAAGTATTTTTCAATTTATTAAATTGAAATTCAACGGCTTTTTTAATTGAATCATCATTATATAGTTTTTCTTCAATTTCTTTAAGATTAAGATTTAATCTTTCTAAAAAAAATTCTCCAGATTTTTTACCATTTTCATATGGTGTTCCATTTAAATTAAGTATTTCCATATTAATTATCCTCCATTTTTATTAAAGATAAAACATCATCGACTATAACAGAACAAACACCACTTTTATTTAGTTTTCTAATATTTTTCTTTATATCATCAATAAATAAAATCTCACTTAATTTACAATTATTTATTTTAGCAATTATCTTTGTTGCATCAATTTTTGCTTTTTGACTTCCTGATGAGAATACTTCAATATCTTTGTCAAAAAACTTATGCACAAAGCGCTTTTTGGCTTCTAGATTAAATGTAAATTTCATACCAGAAACACAATACATCTTAATTTTCTTATCTTTTAAAATAGATATTAATTTGCAAATGTCTTCATTTGGTATACAAGGTTCAACTACCTCATAAAAATTCTCAGGATTATTGTAAGCATTAACATAATAACTAATAAACACATCTTCATCAGTAATTTTCATATAGTCTAAACTTTTATGTAATGCAATAGTTTCATCAAAATCAAAAATGGCAACCTTAATCAAATTAAGATCAATATTATTATTTTTAAACATGTCATCACTACCTTAATATAAACCGATACTAGTATAACATAGAAAAAACATAATCGTCTATCTTGTTAATAAAATACCATTGTCTGACTCTTCAAAATTATTTATCTTTCCATTAAAATATCTCTTATATTCATCTAAATTACCAAATAAATAGGTTAAAACATACCCATTAGCTGTTAAATTAAAACTTTCAATTAATTCTTTATATTGACTTTTATCAGAATAGGCCAAAATATTTGATAAATAAACCAAATCATAATAATCCCTAAACTTAGAACTTGTTTTAAAAATATCTCCGGTATGAAAAGTAAATTGCACATCATTTATTTTATCCTTCATAGAATAATAAACTTTATCATCTAAATACATGTTTTGTTTTAAAGCATATTCCTTAGTAACTACTTCACTTGAAAACAACCTTGAATTAGTTATTTCATACCAATTTGTATAATTAAGTAGAGCATCCCAAAATTCCCTATATTTTTTAGTTAATCTCTTTCTCATCTTTTCAAAATATAAATCATCATAATATTCATCCAAAGATGTTTTAGCAGAAGAGAAGAAAAAATTTAAAAATTCTGCTTGAGTTAAAGTTTGTAAAGCCGCTAATTTTAAATTGAGGAAATACTCTGGATAAACACTTATATCAAAACAATCAATATGCTCAGGAGAAGAAATTAACATATTAATTATTTGATCTCCCGAACCAATAACCGATAAAATTCGCCTTTTATTTAATAAATAGTCCACATAATCCTGTATTCTTTCATTTGATTTCATATAAATAAAGGATTCTTCATGGAAATACGCATTTTTTAAATTATTACCATAATTATCCGCAATTTTTAATGCATCAGCAATTACATCCACTAAAATCCCGCCTTTTTTGAAAGGTATTATATCATAAGCAAATAAAATTTCAAAAAGCTATTTAAAAAGAAAAGTTATTTTTTCTTCAAGCGGAACTAAGTCAGTATTGTTATAATCGTAATGCAAACCATAATCTTGTATAGATTCATCGGTATAATGCCACCATTCCCCAGGATTTACAATCAATCCGTATTTAGAAGCAACACTTATCAATAAATCACGATTATATTTTTCATTTCTTCCACAACCAGTATACTCGACGTTAGACTTTTTAGAGAAATCATCAAAGTCACAAGGTAAAGGAACAACTATTCCATCCATATTTGAAAGCAAAATATCAACTGCATTTATTTTTATATTATGAGTCCCTCGCTTTTTAGGATTTGCCACTTTTAATTCATCATAATAACCATATTTTTCATAAAAAGATTCCCAAAATAATTCTTGAACTTGTATAGGTCTATAAGCATCATATATAGTTAAACATAAACCACTTTTTTTAAGTTCACGATTAACCATTATAAGTTTTTTCCATATGTCATTATTCATTAGAATTGGCATATCTTTAGGATAAATCGGAAAGTTAACAAAATTATTTTTTGTTGCATAAACAAAATTCTTAAACATATTTTCTTTTTTTAACATCTCATCTGTAACTACTATAAAATCATTAATATCACAAAAATGTTTTAAATTATCATAATTAATTACTAAACTCTTCATAAACTATCTCACCTACTATTAAAAGTATAAAATAAAAAAAGTGGATTATCTACCACTTTTCATATATGATTTTAGTTTTCTTAAAATATCTTGTTTTTCCACACTTGTTAATTCAATTGATTTATGAGCAGAATCATTATTAAATTTATGTATTTCTTTAGCACACATATAATATAAATTACTAACCTTAATAAATGTACGATCAAGGAAATCATAAAAAACACATCTTAGTTTATAAGAACCATTTTCTTTTACTGAAATCATGCCAAAATATATTATAGAATTACCTGTACATGGTTGCATATAAAGTTGTTGATAGGCATAAGAATAAAGATCAGAATCCATGTATTCAGTTGCATTTTCTACTGCATTATCATGCATATATACTCGAAAATCCACAACAGCATTATAAGGACTTTTTATTGCATCACTCTTTTCCGTCATAAGTTTTAATTCATTAAGATTATCATTTTTAGCACTTATAACTGGATTGGTATATCTTCTCTTTTGTATTTCATAATCGCTTAGAGATGTAGAAACAAAAACTAAATTATTAGATATTCTTCCATAGAAATAAGAACCAATACTTTTTTGTTTTCCTAACAATTGAAGAAGTTTTACATATGCTTCTTCACTAAAAATAACACGAACTCCAGCATATTCTTTTAAATCATCTAAATCAACTCTGTTTTCACTAAAGATAGGAAAGATTTCTTTTTTATCTAAACTACTATTTATTTCAGTTATTGCTTTACTTGTTAAAAATTTCATAGTTATCCGCTCCAAACAAACATATCAATATTATCATAAATAAAATTAAAACTCAACAAAAAAATTATGAGAAAACTCATAATCCTTTTAATAAACTATTTACTTAAATTCTTTTATAAGTAAACTATTTTTATCAATAACATAAGTTATCTTAACAGTCTTTTCACGTTTACCACATTTTTTAATAACGTCTTTATTTATATATGGGATAATACTCTTTAAAGTTGATTCTCCTTTTAAATAAGAAGAAATTTTATTAGCAATATCTAAATATTTATCTTTATTTTTTTCATCATTTGAAAGTTCATTATAATAATTTAAAACTTCATAAGGATTTTCAATAACATATTTATCATAAATAATTAAATATTTTTTATTACTAATTTTTTTTATCTTTTTAATATTATATTTATATATTTTCGTACTAGCGATTTCAGCATATGACTTTTTAGAATCATTTATATAAAACTCGCTTGTATCATTATTAAACATTATTCCTTTTAAAGCCATTGAAGGCGTTATTCCAATACTCGCTATATCTTCTTTTTTAAAATCAATTTTAAATTTTGAATTTATAATGTTATATATATCATCAATAGAAATACTTTTTTTATCATTTTCATTTAAATTATAGGAAAAAGCGTAATTGATATATTTATCAATTTCAGTATTATCTACATTATCTACTTCAAAGAAATAATTTGTTGTATCATCACTTACCTCTTCCAATTTAATTTTTTCAAGTGGAGATATAGATTTATTTACTATTAATAATATTAATAATGTAAATAATAAAATTGATCCTAAAATAATTAATATATTTTTTTTAATAAATTCTTTCATTTCTTTTACTCCTTCATATATTCAAGTATACAATATTCATAACCCGTAGTAGGATCAACATGATTTTCTACTTGATATTTATATTCAACAGTGGATGTTACATCTGGTTTAGCATTTGTTGAACCAGTAATAATTCCATCATAGTAATTGAAATATCCATTTACTCTCTTAACACCAATTCCAAGTGTATTTGATATAGCTTTAATACTTGGATTTGTTACACTTACATCAGCATTAATTGTTCCATAGTTTGTTCCACTTTCATCTTCCTTTTCACCCATTGTTACAGTTCCATTTTCTATGTAAATACCGTAAGCATTTGTTTTATTATTAGCATTTATACTTCCAGATAAAATACCAATATTTCCATTTTTTACATATACACCATATACAGTGCTACCAATACTAACATCAAAATTTGAATTTGTATAATTTATTGAACCATTATCTTGGTATATTCCATATAAGTTACCTGAAGTATTTTTCTCAACATTTAAATTACTATCAACCATATTCAAAGTCCCATTATTAACTATACTTCTTACTTCTCCATAATTAATTTTTACAATTTTCATATCAAAATTCGATAAATTCAATATACCTGTATTAGTAACAATATTTCTAGCACTAGAATAATTTGAACCAGTTTCATCATAATTTAAATTGAGATTATTAATTGTAGCAGTTCCACTGTTAACAAGTTGATAATTAATTGTACCCGTTTCTATCTCTAAAGTAGAATTTGTATAATTATTAATACTTCCATTTGTTTCAAAATCATTAATTTTCATGCTTCCACCGCGATTATAAACAGCACAACCAGAAGTTCCATTTTTTTGTTGAACGGCTAACTTATCAATAATAATTTGATTATTTATTGTCGACGATTCATTATAAATACCATACGAGACAGAATTTATATGTATATCAGCTAAGTTCATACTTCCTTGATTATAAATAGAAGAATATGTTCCATCAAATAAAGAATTACTTGCTAATAAATTACCAGTTTTTGAATTACTAACTCCACCATAACCAGATAAAATAGAATCAATAATATTAGCAATTTTATTATTTAATAAACTATATGCTGAAGGCCCACACTTTAACTGAACTTTTTCAAGACTAATAGAGCCATTGTTTGTAATAACAGTCATATTATTTGGATTTACTATTTTAGAAGCATTTCCCTTAGAACCAGTATTAACAATTTCTAAGTTTCCCTCATTTACAATTTTTTTAGTAATATAGATATCAAAATCGCTTAAATCTATTTTTAAAGTTTTAACGTTTGATATGGTAATATCACTATAAATATTTACATTAGATGATAAAACTAAAGTATCATTTTCTTCTGTTTCATCTATTGCTAATTGTAAATCTAAATATTTTTTACCAGTGCGAGTATTACTAACAAATTCAGTTATCTTAGTTAAATAAACTATTTGATACTCATCAGTATCTATAGTTTCAGTACCAAAGGACACGTCATAATCTTTCTCCACTTGATTTATAACCCCATAATATCCATTAGTTTTACCTTTTAGTACTCCATCATAAAAACTAACTGTTCCACTTTCGATATATAAACCATAAGTATCACCTTTTATGATTGGAATTGTCGTACTTACTTGATTATCATTATTTCCAAGAGTTAAATCATTATTTTTTGTAAAAATTGCATACCCGTTTTTAGATTCAATTGTTCCTCCCAATATTTTTATTTTAGAATCATTATATATTGCATAATAACTTGTACTTGTTCCTAAATATGTAAAACTTCCTCCATTAATTGTTACATTTGTATGTGTTGTAGACCACGTTCCACTTGCAGCCCTGTTATAAAATGTATAATTGTTTTCTGATATAAATGTTCCATCATTTACCGTCACTGTAGAGCCATAATTATTAAGAGCTGGTCCTCTTTTTGAATTGAAGCTACCATTATTTATGGTAACATTACCATAGTATATTTCAAGTGAAGTTGATTCTGTTATAACTTCTGCATCATCAATAATTACATTACCACGAGCTGATATTCCTACATTTTTTACTTTTATATTTGCAGATTTTATATTCATAGTTCCGCTCATATTATATAATCCACTTGCATCACTTTCAATTTTAATAGAATTTATCGTTACATTTCCACCATTATTATAAACGGCAAAATTATTAGTTGATTTAATATTTCCTGAATCTATTATTAATTCCGCACCATAATTATTATTTATTGCATATGTTTTTGTATTAATAAGTCCACCATTTTTTTCACTTGATGAATCTATAACTTTAAGTTTTCCAGAGTTATCTGTCATTATTGTTGAAGTTACTGTTTTTCCATTCAAATCAAGAATTATATCTTTCTCTTTAGAAATAGTTAAACCATAATTTACTTGAACAGTTTCTATTACTTTTATCGTTCCAGTTTCTTCAATAGAAGACATCGCTTTTTCAAATGAATTATACTTAACACCATCAACTTCTAGAAAATCTTTTTGAGCAACTAAATAATTAAGTTTATAATTTTCATTATCAATTACCTCAGTTTCATCTTCAATTACTGTTGCATCTTCGATTGAAGTAAAATTTCCATTATATCCATTAGTTTTGCCCTTTAAAGTACCATCATAGAAATTAGCTACACCACTTTTAATATGAACGCCATAAGAACTTCCCTTAATTATTGGTGCATCTTTATCAACTGTTCCATCCTTAGAACCTATATTTAGCTCATAATTTTCAGTATAAACAGCATAACCCGAAGAGGATTCAATATTTCCACCTAAAATATTCATTTTAGAATAATTAGCTACTGCATAATAATTTGCATTAGTACCCAAATACTTAAACGTTCCTCCATTAATATTTACATTTGTATGTGTAATAGACCACGTTCCACTTGAATACCTATTGGTAAAAGTCGTATTATTTTCAGTTGTAAAAGTTCCCCCATTTACCGTTAACGTTCCTCCGTAATTATAAAGAGCGCTGTTAGTTGCTGATTTATATGTTCCTCCATTTATCGTCATGGATCCATAGTATATTTCAAGTGAATTTGAGCCACTATTTATAGTTGCATTTTCTATAGTTATATTTCCTTGAGCATATATACCAGTTGATTTTGAAGTTATATTTGCCGACTTAATCTTCATTGTTCCGCTCATGTTGCCTATACCACTCGTATCGCTTTCAACGTTTATTGAATTTATTGTTGCAATTCCACCTTCATTGTATATTGCATATCCAGTAGTTGCCTTAAAATTGCCTCCATCAATAGTTAATTCAGCATTATATTTGTTATCTATTACATATGTCTTTGTATTAACAAGTTTACCAGTTTTATCCTTTGATGAATCAAGGACTTTTAACTTTCCGGAATTTTCAATCATTATTGTTGAAGTTATTGTTTTCCCATTTAAATCAATGGTCACGTCTTTTTCTTTTGGTATAGTTAATCCATAACTTATTTGGACAGATTCTATCACTTTTATTGTTCCAGTTTCTTCAATAGAAGACATTGCTTTTTCGAATGAATTATATTTAACACCATCAACTTCTAGAAAATCTTTTTGAGTTACTAAATAATTTGTTACAAAATCAACATCATCTATGTTTTCAGTTTTCCTTTCAATTACAGTTGCATCTTCAATAGATGTAAAACTACCATAATAACCATTAGTTTTCCCTTTTAACACTCCATCATAAAAATTTAATATCCCACTATATATATATACTCCATAAGTATTGCCCTTAATAATTGGTTTTTTAGGATTGATTACTCCATCCTTTGTTCCTATATTTGTTGTTCCATACTTTTGATAAATACCATAACTACTATTAGAAATAACACTGCCACCATTTATTGTTAATATTGAATCCGATTCAATCGCATAATCATTAGAATCAGTTCCAAAAGTTTCAAAATATCCACCATTAATAGTTACATTAGAATCAAATCTTGACCAAGTTCCGCTATCATAGGTATTACGAAATGTAACTCCATTGTTTGAAACAAATTTACCATCGTTTATAGTAACAACTCCACCAATTGTTTCTAAAGCTTTTCCATAATTAGAAAGAATATCACAATTTTCAATTGTCAAAGTAGCACGACGATTATAAATAGTCGTTCCAGTTTCTGAACGAAAAGCACCATTTTTTATATTAACAATAGAGTTATTATATAAAGCATTTGAAGTGTTGGAACTAAATTTTCCATCATTAATATTAATTGTTCCAGAGACATTGTTTATATTTATAGATTTATCACTAGTATATGTCCCTGAATTAATTGTAATAGTTCCTCCAGAATTATATACACTTGCACCACTTGTGCTTGTTGAAGTTACTCCATCAAGCACTAATACACCATATTGATTATATATTGCATTTGATTTTTCAGATTTTACATTTCCATTTGTTATAGTTTGGGTTACATCTTTCGAGATGTATAAACCTGCATTGGATGTTGATGCTATTATAGAATCATCATCCATTTTTATTGTACCCGTTGACTCATTTGCTGACACTCCATATCCTGTTGTTCCATTGATTGTTGATTTTTTCATCTCCAGATTCTTGTTATTTACAACTATTGGGACATTTGTACTTCCACTTATTTCTATTTCTTCTAACTTTAATATTCCATTATTTATAATACTATGACTTGTTTCTATTTTTCCTTTTTCTTTATTTGAATTTGTTAGTTCTAACGTTCCATTATTATTAATGTCATTCCCTGTTTGTACATTATATCCATTTACATCAAATAATATCTTCTTATCCTCATTTACACTTAGTATATATGCCGCTTCAAAATCTCTTACTGCATACACTTTATATCCACTTATCATTGAACTATTAAAGTTATCTTGCAAGTTATAATAATAAACTTCTCCATTAGTTATTGTTTTAGATACTGCTTTCGATGAATCTGTTAAATATACATATTGATATCCATTTTTATCATTATCTACTGTCGCATGATAATATAATTTACTTCCATCATCTGTCAATCCTGAATATGGTGTTTTTTTGCATCCTCCAACTATCCCAATTGTTCCTTTTATATAACCATCATAAAAATTTAATACTCCATTTCTTGTTTCTATTCCCTCTTCTTTTCCTATTATTGATATACAACCCTTATCTTCCCCTACCTTACATTCATAACTATTTACTGTTTCATCATCAAAACCTAATGTTACTGTACCTTCATTCTTTATTCCAATATCTTCACTTTTTATACTTCCTCCATATAACAAAATATCTCCCTTATTTGTTAAACTTCCACTTTGAGTATGCCCATTAAGATCAAATGTTATGTTTTTCGTATTTATAGTATTTTCTGTGGTGTCATTCATCAATATTACTGTTTCTTTATCCTTTGCTGCTTCATATGCCGCTTGAATGGATTCATAAACTATACCTGTTTCCTTTATCTTTGCTATTATGTTACTTTCTGATACCCAAACTGCTTTTAATAATATATCACTGCTTACTATTTTTATCCTGTCTATTTCTTTATCGTATACACTGCTTGTCTTTCCTTCAACTTCCCATCTACTAAATATGAATCCTTCTCTTTTTGGTTTACTTACATTATAGGTTTTTCCATTGATTAACTTTACTTTAGTTGTTTCTTCTTTATCCTCATATGTTCCTCCATTTGGATTTATTGATATTTCATACAAAGCAACACCCTTTTCAATTGTTACTGTTGTTTCCATACTAAACTTCATTAAGATAATTGCTTTTCCTACAACTGGATATATTAAAAATGAAAAGCTTAAAAACAAAACTAATGGTTTAAAAAATTTTTTATTTCTATTAAAGCAATATATTACAATAGCAAGTACTCCAATACTTACTCCCACTATAATTCCATAATCTTTTATTCCTGTTTCCGGATTCTTTATTTGTTCTTCTTTATTCGTAGTTTCATTTGTCGTTACAACTTCTTCTTTTCCGTCATCTAATGTAAAAGAAAAATTGTTGCTTAACACATATTTATTATCTAAAAAAACTTCCTCCGGTATCTTTTTTTCATATTTTATCTTTAAATATATTACTTTTTCTTTTTTTGCCTCCAACTTTTCCAAATTATCAGACTCTATATCATAACTAATATATTCATTATCTTCAAAATCACTTTTACTTATTATATAATCAATATCATCTTTATTATTTAAAATCACTTTATATTTAACATAATCATTTAAAGCATTTAATTTTATATTAAAATCTATTGCTAGTTCATTTATTTTAGGATTTGCTACTATTTCTGCATTTTCACTTTTTTCAACCATTTTTACTTCTTTTATTTCAACATTTTGAGCAAATACCACCATAGGAAATAATAAAAAAGCAAAAATAAATATACTAACAAATCTCTTCATAAAATCAAATCCTACTCTAAACATAATTATATAAAAATCATCTTAATTTTTCAATTGCTTTTGCATAGAAAAAGTCATAGACTTAATTATCTATGACCCAAATAAAAGTTTATGCTATTCTAAATGCTGGAGAAATACCATCATAACTATACGCACTAGTGTTACTCCAACCACGAGTATTAGCAACATCAAGGACGCACCAAGGATCGCCAGCAGGAACCGAACGAAGCCACCAATAACCATTACTTCCTTCATATTGCTTTATTGATTTTTCAAAATTACTCAATGTTACTCCTTGATTTCTATAGTAATCTAATTGTTTTGATGTTCCTGCTGATGTATCATGACTTGCCATCGATGAAGTTGCAAAATCTCCAAACACTTCTTCACTTGACAATAAATATAGTTTATCTTCTGTTTCAAAATTAGCAGAATCATATTTTCCATAACTTGATATTACTTTTGTTGTTAATATTATATTTTGTAAATCACTTGGAAGGGATTTATATATTGTTTCATTTGTATATGAGCGCACCTTCGTATCTCTCCATCCGCCTACATTCAGTCCACTGCTATCAAATTGATATCGTATTATAATATCTACAAATTCTATTACAAATCCACATGCTGTTTCGCTTGTTTCTCCGTTTGTGCATGCACTCACATTTGAGATTCTTACATTATGTTTTCCAAATCCAGCTAACTCAATTTCTTTTTCATCTCCAACATGATATCCACACATATTTCCATTCTTTACATTCGTTGCTATAGTTTCCCAATTATCTATTGCAAATCTATTTTCCAAACATTTATCAACACCTATAATCGTGACATTTGTTTCTATATTTAATTTTAATACATTTGCTGCTATACATGTTAATGGAATAATAATTGTTATTCCAATTATTAACATCAATGTTTTAAATTGCTTTTTGTTTTTTCTAAATCCATAAACTGCAACTGCTAACACTACTAACGTTGTTAGTATTACCAAACTATAATCTTCTATTCCTGTTTGAGGATTTTTTATTTCTTCATCTTTATTTCCTATTGCAAGTGAAAAGTTATTATTTAACACATATGCATTATCTTTAAATTCACTTTCTGGTACTTCTTTATTATATTTTATTGTTAAATATATCTCTTTTTCCTTATTTGCTTCTAACTTTTCTAAATTATTAGATTCTACTTCATAACTTATATATTCATTATTTTCAAAACTCTTTTTATCTATTTCATATTCTATATCATCTTTATTATCTATTACTAATTTATATTTTACATAATCTCCAATAGATTTTAATTTTATATCAAATTTTATAGTTGTATCACTTACCTTTGGTTCTGATACTATTTCTACACCTTCACTTTTTTCTATTTGTTTTATTTCCTTTACTTGAACATTTTCTGCTAAAACAAAGCTTGGGAATAATACAAAAATTAATATTGCAATTATAGTATTCAATATTTTTTTCATAGCTTCGCCTACTTTCCTTACAATATCATTATACCTAAAGTAATATTATTTTCAACATCAAAAAGTTATGTTTACATGAAAAAAGGATAAAATTAATTATCCTTAATTGTTACATCAAACTTGTCATCTTTATAATCAACTACTAATGTGGAGCCAAATTTTAGCTCTCCATTAATTAATACTTTTGCAATAGTTGTTTCAACAGTTCGACTTAATAAACGTTTTAGAGGTCTTGCACCATACGTAATGTCATATCCATTTTCTATTAGATAATTTCTAGCATCATCTGTAAGTTTAATATGAATATTATTATCTTTTAATCTATCTTCCATTTCATGAATTAATTTATCAAGTATACATTTAATATTATCTTTAGTTAATGGATTAAAGACAATTATCTCATCTATTCTATTGATAAATTCAGGTCTAAAATATTTTTTAACATCATTCATAACTTCACTTGTATTGCCATCCAAAATATGTTCACTTCCTAAGTTAGAAGTCATTATTATAATGGTATTTTTAAAGTCAACTGTACGTCCATTTGAATCAGTTACACGACCATCATCAAGAATTTGAAGTAATAGATTTAAAACTTCCGGATGGGCTTTTTCAATTTCATCGAATAGAACTATTGAATAAGGATTTCTTCTTACTGCTTCAGTTAACTCTCCACCTTCTTCATATCCTACATATCCAGGAGGAGAACCAATTAATCTAGAAACACTGAATTTTTCCATATATTCACTCATATCAATACGAATCATATGCTTTTCATCATCAAATAGTTCATAAGCAAGAGTCTTAGCAATTTCCGTTTTACCAACTCCAGTTGGACCTAAGAATATAAATGAACCAATTGGTCTATTCGGATCTTTTATTCCACTTCTACTTTTTATAATCGCATCACTTACAAGTTTTATAGCTTCATCTTGACCAATAACTCTTTTTTTCATGTTTTCTTCAAGATTAAGAAGTTTTTCTTTTTCACCACTAACAAGTTTGCTTATTGGAATATTTGTCCATTTGCTTATTACTTCAGCAATACTCTCACTCGTAACTGTATCACTTAATATCTTATTTTTTTCAAGACCATTTAATTCAGTAAGTTCTCTTTCGAGTTTAGGGATATCACCATGACGAAGTTTAGCAGCACGAGTTAAATCATATTCATTTTCTGCTTGTTCAAGATCAAATTTAGCCTTTTCAATCTCTTTTTTCTTTTGTTTTATTTTATCATTAATACCTTTTTCTTTATCCCAAGAACTTCTTAATTCTTTTTCCTTTTCTTGTTTTACAACAAGCTCTTTATCAATCTCTTCAACACGTTTTTTAGAAAGTTCATCCTTTTCTTTTTTAATTGCTTCCCTTTCAATTTGTAAACGCATAATTTCACGAGTTAAAGTATCAAGACTAGTTGGAACTGAATCCATTTGAACACGAATTGTTGCACATGCTTCATCTACAAGATCAATTGCTTTATCAGGTAAAAATCTATCAGTAATATATCTATTTGATAAAGTAGCAGCTGTAATAAGTGCTTTATCTTGAATAGTAACACCATGATGAATCTCAAATCTTTCTTTTAATCCACGAAGAATAGTTATTGTATCTTCAACACTTGGAGGAGAAACAATTATCTTTTGGAATCTTCTTTCAAGAGCTCCATCTTTTTCGATGAATTTACGATATTCATTTAAAGTAGTTGCACCTATTACATGAATTTCTCCACGAGCAAGCATAGGTTTTAGAATATTTGAAGTATCCATTCCGCCTTCTGCACCAGCACCAACAATCATATGTATTTCATCAATAAACATGATTATTTGGCCTTCACTCTTTTTAATTTCATTTAAAACGGCTTTTAATCTTTCCTCAAATTCACCACGATATTTAGCACCAGCAATTAAGCTTGCAAGATCAAGTTCCCAGATAGTTTTATCTTTTAAACTATTTGGAACATCTCCTCTTACAATTCTTAAAGCAAGTCCTTCAACAATGGCTGTTTTACCTACACCTGGTTCTCCAATTAATACTGGATTATTTTTTGTTTTACGAGAAAGTATACGTGTAATACTACGTATTTCTTCATCTCTTCCAATTACTGGATCAATTTTGCCTTTTCTGACATCTTCAATGATATTACGACCATATTTTTCTAAAACGTTTTCTTCTTTTTCTTCCATATTTGGATACATACTATCACCTCACAAGTATAATTATACTCAAAAATTAGCACTTGTCAAGCATAAGTGCTAATTTTATAAAAATATTTAGTTGTTATAGTTCCAAATGCCCAATTTACCTTTAGCCGGAATAAATTCATCTAACGCTTGAATATCACTTAAGAGCCAAGCATACCTTCCCTCTTTATACTCCCCACATATATACTCCTTATAATTATTCTTTTTAATATCTTCAACAAAAGCTGAACTCATGTAAACACAGTCAACAAGCCTACATTTACAAATAATATAACCATTGTGCATAGATCTTTTTCCCACTAAATTAAAAAGATCAACTCGTTCTTTAATATTAACATTACCTAAGGATGCGTGAATATAAAGTTCACCTCGATAATTTGTTTTAAAGCTTCTTGTTTCAATCATTTTATCTTTATCCATTATAAGCGTTGCAAATGGTTCTTTTATACTTAATACTTTCACAGATTTTCATTTTCCTTCCAAATTTACATTCTATACTAAAATTATTTTAACATACTACCATAGTAAAAAACTACCGATTTTGGTAGTTTTAACTTTTTTACAAAAATATTTATCAATTTATTTATTCAAATTATTGATATAATCAACTATAATATCAGCTGTTTTTTCAACTCCATATTTATCTACATTTAACATAATGTCATAATTACTGAAATTTTTCCAATCAGTTCCCGTATAGAATTTATAATGTTTTTCACGTTCTTTATCAATCTTTTCAATCTCTTTTAAAACATTTTTTTCTTTCAATCCATAATAAAGAATTGCACGTTTTTCTTTAGATGATGGATCACTATAAAGAAATACTTTTATTAAATCTTTATTCTTTCTTAAAATATAATCAGCACATCTTCCAACAATTACACATGAATCCTTAGAAACACTTTTTATTACTTTTTCTTCTGCTACATATAATAAATCATCATTATTATTAATATAACTTGAACATCCTTTAGTTTGATCAATTGATTCAATATAATCAACATTTAAACCAGACTTTTTAGAAGCTAAATTTATAATTTCTTTATCATAAAAAGGAATTCCTAGTTTTTCTGATACAAGCTTTCCAACAAATCTTCCGCCTGAACCATATTCACGAGATATAGTTACTATAACATGTTTTCCATTATAACTATTTGAAGTATTGGCCTCAAGATTCATTTTCTTGCTTTCTTTTATACCAAGTTTCTTATATTCACTTAATAATATAAATGAAGTTATTACAAAGCAAATAGCATCTGCTATACAACCAGCATACATTACCCCATATAATCCTTTATTGAATCCAAAAGCTAAAACAAGCGATATTGGGATAAGCAATATTATTTGTCTAATAAACGATACTGCTGTTGATTTAAACACGTTTCCAACTGATTGAATGACAATACTAGTTGTCATCTCTAAAGCATTTAAACATATTACAAGTAAGAAACTGTGACACATTAATTCAGCAAATTCCATGAATAATTCATATGATGGGTCAGTTGAACTTATAAATACTGACGCAAGTTCTCTAGGGAATAATATAAATATTATATTGAAAATAATTCCCACAATAAAATTGATAATTAATACTTTTCTAATGGTTTCTTTTACACGTTCTTCATTACCTGCTCCATAATTAAAACCAATTATTGGTTGAGCTCCAATTGATATACCCAAAACAGTAGAAATATATAAACTATTTATTTTAGATATTACACCATATACTGATAAAGGAATATCTGAACCAAACTTAGTTACTGCACCAAGTTTAGTCATCATATTATTCATAAATACAAAAAGTACTAAAATAGTCATTTGAGTTATAAATGAAGATAATCCTAAAGATAAAACTCTTAAAATATCTTTATCAATTTTAAAATATTTTCTCTTTAATGTTACTGATTTAACTTTAAATAAATATGCAAATGCGATTATAAACGACACAACTTGACCAATCACGGTAGCAATTGCTCCACCAGAAACACCAAGATGGAAAATAAATATAAAAATCGGATCCAAAATTATATTAATAATAGCTCCAACAACCAACATAACCATGGAATATGCAGGTGATCCATCTGCTCTTATAATACTTGACATACTAGAATACATTATCATAAATGGTGCTCCAATTATAACAATTCTTCCATAATCAACAGCATATTTATAAACACTTTCTGTACATCCAAAGAAATATACAAGTTTAGGAAGCATAATATATGCAATAATGCTTACAACAAGAGATACAATAAATGTTAAAGTTATTGATGAACCAATACTTTTAGCTGCACTCTTCTTGTCTCCTTCACCTAGTTTTAATGATAAGTTTGCTGCTGCTCCATTTCCAATAAGCCCCGCTATGGCGTTAAACATAATAACAAGTGGAAATATAACATTAGTTGCTGCATTACCAAGTGTTCCAACACCTTTACCAATAAATACTTGATCAACTATATTATATACTGAATTAATAAGCATGCTAATAACACAAGGTATTGAAAAAGTTAATAATAACTTACTGATTTTTTCTTTTCCCAAATTTAATTCTTTCATCTTTTACCTACTTTCTTTTTTTGAGCCTTGCTCATTATAGCATAAAAAAAATTCTTGTGTAAGTTTTTTTTCAAGAATTTTTAAAATTTATTTAATTGAATTTATAATCCATTTTATATCTTCTATAGATTTATCTATATTAAATCTTCCATTACCTACAGGATAATAAACTGAATAACATTCAAAATCTTTGTTATCAATAGTTTTTATAAATTTTTCTTTTCGACAAAGAGAAACAGATATTTTTTTATCTAATACGATTGAACTAACTTGGTTTCCAAATAGTACAATTACTTTAGGATTAACAAATTTTATTTCTTTTTCTAATAGATGTAAATATTCCTTAAAAACTTTATCAGGAAGGGCTCTAGCATCAACTTGAGTACATTTTCCCAAATTAGTAATAAAATACCTATGTTTTTTTACATTTTCGTATACCTCTATAGCAAAATTATACGTCCACTCATTTCCTTTAATTGAACGAATTTTTTCGTAAATATCATCATCTAACAAATCTACATCATGAAAAAGTGTCCATATATTTTTAGTGCCTACCCAAGGAGACTTTAAACCTTTCCACTCTTTACTTGAAGCTATATTTCTGCCAGTTGGATTCATGAAAACAAAACATACATCTGGATTATCCGTACATCCCCCAAAATTAATAGAATCCAGGTTTTTATCACCATACTTATTTTGTAGCTTATCATACTCCACTTTCAATTGTTCTAAATTCATATTCTTTCTCCCCACCTTCAATTGTTCTAAATTCATATTCCTTCTCCCGACTTTTAATTTTCTTAAATTTTTTCATATAAATATTTGTTGTTATTAATTGATAAATAGATGAAATTAATTGACCTAAACTTGTACAAAATGGTATTGGTAAAAATGATGATACAACTCTTATTCCACTTGCTATGAACATATTTGTAGTCATCTTAACACTTGAATATTCCAGATTTAAATAACAAGTTTTTAAACTATATATTGGATAAATTGCTAAATCAAATATTTCAACAGAAAGATAAATGGCCACTAAACCCAAGTTCAACTCATATCCATTATACATTATTATAAACATCAAAATAATTGCTGAATATAAAATAAATAATAAGCGATAAGCATTTTTTAAAGATTTTCTATTATCATACTTATTTTTAGCAAGATCTATTTTAGCTGCTTCATTTATAGCAGCAAATGAATCCCACTGACAATCAGTTATAAGAGCAACAAAATTTAAAGCTGCTAAATACTGCACTCCGAAATTTGAAGCATTGGAAAGTCCAAAGAAATATATAAAGAAAAATAATAAACTATCTAAAGCATCAACAGAATCATATTTTATACTTTTAAATACTTTAAAATCCATTTTAAATTTTTCAAATTCTAACATGTACATAACGATTATAAAAATCACCATCATTAGTAAAGATCCCGTAATTATAATCACTTGATCTTTTATAATAAGAGAAAACACAAAAAGAGAAAATAAACTTAGGATATTAAATAAAATAATATGAATATTAGCTTTAGTATTCTTTTCTTCGTAATAAAACTTTTCTATCATTATTACAAAGATACTATGAAGACCTAATTGAGCAATAGAAAACAAACAAAAATTATGATAAACATGAACATCCATGTGCATAAATGATATGAAACTATCCACATTAATGGCGAATAATCCAAAAATTAAAAATGTAAAAAATATTCCTAAAACTAATCCAGACATAACAGAGTTCTTATTACTCTCTTTTTCCGCCTGAATATTAGGAGCTACCCCAAAGATTGATTTAATAAGAGAATACATAAATTGCAATGGATAGGTAATAGAAAACACATTGATTAAATTTTTATCAACAAGAAGGCCTAATAAAAACCATTGAATTATCGGCATCAAAGAAAAAAACAAAGAATCAAAACTGATTTTTAAAAGTCTTTTCATAACCTCTACTCCTAACCTCATAATCATTATAAAGATTATACCATAAGGTATACCAAATTACATAGATTAATTATATAATATAGTTAGAGGTGTCTATGGAAACAATTGGAGATCGAATAAAATTAGCAAGAAAAAAATGCGGATATACCCAAGAAACATTAGCTAAAACTTTATATTTTTCAGACAAAGCTATTTCAAGTTGGGAAAATAACCGCACTAAACCAGATATAAAAAGTCTCTGCGTTTTAAGTGAAACTTTAAACACAACCATCGACTATTTACTATATGGAAATAAAACAAAAGAAAAAGATGAAATTGAATTAAAAATTCGTGTAACTGACGATGAATACTTAAGGATTTTAAATGACGTAAAAGTAAACTCATCATTTATCGAAAAAATTAAACAAATAGATGAATATTTTATTATGAATAAAGAAAATAGTTGGCTTAGAATAAGAGAAAGTAAAAACAATATTACCCTATCATTAAAAAGAAAGATTAAAGATAATAACTATTCAAAAGACACTGTTTCTATAGACAATAGACAAAGCATGTTAGAAATACTTACTTTTCTTGGATATAAAAGTTTAGGAATTATAAATAAAGAACGTATAACATATAAATACTTAAATAATTTTATTATCTCATTTGATAAAGTTACTGAGCTAGGTAATTTTATTGAGTTTAAATCTATAAACGATGAAAATAATTCTTATGAGAAAATAATTTCCATTTGTAAACACTTTTCGGTTAATTTAGAAAACATCGAATCAAAGAAATATATTGAGTTAAAAAGTCGTCTATAAGATGACCTTTTTTAATTCTGCAGATTTTTCGCCAACTGCCTTTGTATAGTTATCATAATTTTGATCATCACTTACATCTTTCAAAACTTTGATAAATGGTGGAATATTGACACTTTGTCCACCGCTTAAATTTATCTCTAAATATCCATACTCTTCATATTTTTCACCATCAACAAAGACATCGGCATACATATATGTATCTTCATAAGTAAAATACACACGATATTTTCTAATATCAGATGAATCAGGAATTTTAAACTCTTTTAATTCATTATAAATTTTTTCTGAGATACTTTTAGAACTTTTTAGCATTTTTTCACTTTCATTTTTTTCATAAACTGTTAACTCATATGAGGGTGAATCATTTATTGTTGTTTTTCTTACCCTCTTTTCTTCATCTTTAGAACTAACTAAATAACATTGTTCTATAAAAGAAGAAACTCCATTTTCTAAAAGATAATTTAAATCACTTTCATTGATATCAATAAGATATTTCTTTTGTTTTTTCAAAGTTTTTTTATCAAGCAATTCATTTATATAACTTATTACTTCAGCAACCTTGTCCTCCATTTTTTCTTTTGGACTAACTATTTTAACTTTAGGATGTCCTGTCCAACTCTTTAGAGTTTTTTCGCCCAATTCTAAAGCAACATCAGCACTTTCACTTCTAGCATGATTATTTTCCAAAGTATAAAAGCTTTTTGCTCCAATTAAATCAATAACCAAATCATATTTATTTAAAATACTCGAATAACTATTTTGACAAACTTGATTTAGAATACTATTAAAATCTTTATCATTAATATATGCTTTATTATCGATTGCACCACGATCATAGATAACTAAAATATCTTTATCAGGATGACTTTTCTTATATAACTCAATCGATCTATCAAATAACTTTTCCTTGCTAAGCTGTAAAGACAGCACAAGTTCTTGAAAATCAAGCAAATCAATTTTATCGTCTCCAAAAGGTTTAATACCAGAATTAATTATTTCTGTTGCAGTCTCACTTACCACAATTACTTTTACTCCTAGAGATGAATATATATTCAAAATGCTATTTAAAACTGTTGTTTTACCACTTCCTGGACCACCAGTTAAAACAATTCTTTTTTCCATCTAATAAATTCTCCTTATCATTTTTTTATTTTTATCATATTCATGAACACTGCCATGAGTAACTAAAAATCTTTCTTTATTCATGTCGAGAGGTATATCAAGTAAGTTATAATAAATCATATTTATGACACCTCGATGCGTAACAATCAAAGTGTCATCCTCAAAAGCATCTAATTCATCAATTAATTTACATATTCTTCCATATAGATTTTTTAATGATTCTCCATCTGGATAAATAGTATCAACCTGAACATTTTTAATGAAAGCTTTATCAACTTGCTTTAGTTTTTTTCTTTCTAATCCATTATATATACCTTTGTTTTGTTCCCTTAAAGAATCTAGATAAGTTACATCCATATTCAATATATTTCCAATAATAATGACACTTTCTCTTGCTCGTAAAATATCACTAGAAATAATTTTTTTAACATTTAAGTTTCCCTTTATCCAATTTGCAGAATTCTCAATCTGCTTTCTTCCAATATTTGTTAAAGGGACATTACTCCACCCACCAATATAGTTTTCATCATCTAATCCATGTCTTATAAAATATATCATCTCATCACCTCGATTAAAATATATCATGGAAACACATGAAAAAAACTCTACGATTTGTAGAGTCACTCTTTACGCCTATAAAGAAGAGTTAAAAATAAAATAAGTAGACAAAACGAAAATTCCAAAGTGTTTTCAAGTCTCAACATAAATTCATTTGTGCAAAGACACGCATATAACACATATGATAAAGATGAAATTACCCATAACACCCAAGATAATATGCTTATCATCACTTTCTTTTGTTTTTATAAGCTTTATCTTTAGCTCTTGTCATTATTTTACATGTTTTTTTCTATAACTTTCTTTAACATCATAGTAACTTCTTTAAACGATCCCTCATCAAAAGGATTTGGCATTCCATATAAAGCAATCAATTTCTTAAATGGATAATAAGAAGCAACTGCTGCAACATTTTTAAAAACATCTAAATTTTTGCTTGATTTACTCCAAATAGCAAAAGCACCAAAGTATGAAAGTGCATAATCAATATAATAAAAAGGATCAGAATAGACATGTGTTTGTCTAAAATAATAGTTTCCACTTTCAAGATTTTTATTACCACTATATCCATCATACAAATGATATTTCTTTGAAAGTTCAATATAAATTAAACTAATATCCTCTGGCTTTAAATCCACTTTTTTATAAATTGTTTCTTGAAATTCATCTATTAAACAAATATAAGGCATCATTGTAATTAAATTGTATATACATAAAAAACCATATTTCTTTTTGTCATCATCACTAAATAATGGATCAACATAATCAGTAGCAATCAATTGAAGTGCATAAGAAAACATTTCAGCAATTTCAAATGTTGGATATTTTAAAAGAGGAGAAACAATATATTTTTTATCTTCAATACCAGCCAAATATTTTTGATATGAATGTCCCATTTCATGTGTTGTTGTAAGTACATCATTATAATTCCCCTTATAATTACCAGTCACTACAGGAACCGCTTCGCATACTAAATAATTAGTTATTGAAAAGTTTACTTTATTCTCTCTTGTACAAAAATCAATGTAGCCATTATCAAGCATATCTTTAAATAGTTTTCCTAAATCCCCATCAATACTAAAAAATACATTTTCCATTTTTTCTAACAATTCTTCATTAGAATATAACAATTTTGGAGAATCACTAAAGAAAACAGTATCATAATAAGTTAATCTATCAACACCCAATTCTTTTCTTTTAAACTCATTCAAAGAATTACATAGAGGTATAAAATACTTTATTACATTGTCTCTAAACACTCTAATATCATCATAATCATATCCAAATCTTCTTAAACTATGTAAACTATATTCAGAATAATCATTAAATCCTAATTCCCTAGATATTTCATTTCGAACTTTAACTAATTCATAAAGAATACTAATATATTTATCCTGTTGACTATAATAATACTCATTAACTGCATCATGCGCTTTCTTTCGAACTTCTCTTTCATTTGAAGTAAAATATTTTGCTATACGTGGGAGTGTTAAACTCTCTTTCTCAAAATCAATTGAAATCTTATTTAGTGAACGATATTCAGACTTTAATTCGTTTTCTCTTTTTTTTAAATCAACTACTTTATCACTTGTAATTTTTATTTTAGATGAAATAGTGTTAAAAAAGTTTTCTGGAATAACATCATTTAGTTTATCTTTAAATTCAGTGTCAAGCATGACTTGGTAAAAAGGAACAAATAAAACATCAAACTTAGGCTTAGTTGCATTCCAATATTCCACTTCTTCTTTATAAAATTCATCATCTAAAGCACGCATATTTTGAATATCTGCATAATCATACATTTCTTCAATTTCATTTTGTAATTCTATTATTTCTCTAACTATTTTTAGAAACTTTTCAAAGTCTTTAATTGTTTTTAACTCTTCAATCATCTTTTCTAGTTTTTCTTTTGTTTCATCATAGCTTATTCTTTTATATTCTATTTTCTTTATGTTTTTCATATATTTTTTTCACCTCTATTTTAAATTTTTAAAAACATTTTTTAAATCATCATGAATTACTAAAGTAGCACACCTATCATATGGAGTTTCATTATCATTTAAAATAATCAAATTCTTCCCATTAAATAAACTAACTAAGCTTGCAGCCGGATTAACTGTTAGAGAAGAACCTGCAACTATTAATGTTTCACAGGAAGAAACTACCTTTATGGCCTCATCATAATCTTCAGTTAAACTTTCTCCATATAAAACTACATCAGGTCTAATAATTCCTCCACAAGAACAAACTGGTATATCATGATTAGAAAATACATATGATGCCTCGTACTCTTTTCCACACTTCATACAATGATTTTTATAAATTGTACCATGAAGTTCTAAAACGTTAGTTAATCCAGCTCTTTTATGAAGCCCATCAATATTTTGAGTTATTACACATCTTAATTTATTTTGATTATCTAAACATTTTAAATATTCATGAATAATGTTTGGAGTAGCATCTAAACAATTCAAATTACTTTTATAAAAATCATAAAATAAAAAAGGATTATTTTCTAAACAATTAATACTTAGTAAATATTCTGGAGATATATTTAAATCCATTTTATATATTCCATTTTTACCTCTAAAATCCTTTATTCCTGATAAAGTAGAAGTCCCTGCTCCATCAAAAAACACGATATCGCAAGAAGAATCAATTATTTCTTTAAGTTTCTTAATTTTTTCCATATATATCACCATAAATCTTTTTACATAAAGGAAAAGTTCTTGTACCAGTTCCACTTATATGAAATTCCTCTAGATTTTCATATATATTGTAATGCTTTATCCCATATTTTTGATATTCCTCATCACTTAACTCTTTAAAAGCTGGACAAGGCAAAATTGTTCCGTCATATTTAATATCAATTTTTTGAAGTCCGGCAGTACACATATGCGTTTGTTCACTAGCAAATGGTATACCAACTCTTATATTTCCAGAATACACTTTTTTAGCTCGCTCAAGTAATGAAAAAAACTCTTCTTTTTCCATCTTAGATAATTCTAACGAATTTGCATTTTCTTTTCCTCTACCTTGAGGAACAAAACTAAGTAAACTAATATTTGGAACTTTAACAATTTCAATAAGTTCTAATAGATCAAGTATTTCTTTATAGTTTAATTTATTTGGAATAAAATGAATATCAGTATCTATTCCAATATGCGTTGCATTAAAAAGTGAGTCCAAAAGACAAACTCTTAAAGTTTCTTTTCTTCCCATAAGTAGTTCATCTGTTTCATACTCATAAGCTTGAACATCAAAGACAATTTTTGAAAGCCCTGCATTGATTAATTCTCTTATTTTTTCTTTTGATATTCCCGAGTAAGTTTTATTATTTAAAATCATATCATAATATTTTTTAACACTATGTATCGTTAATAAATCATCAGATTCTATATCTTTTAAAGTGTCTTCTTTTTCCTTTAAATAATAAAGAACATCTTTATCACTTAATTTATTTGCAAATTGTATTCCACTCGTAAATAAAGTGACTCTTATTCCTAAATTAGAAGCATAACTAATCATTTCCAATAAATCCGGATGAAGAAGTGGTTCTCCACCAGATAAGGATAGTTCTTCTATTCCACCAGTCAACATAAAATAATCAATTACTCTTTTAAAGTCATCTAAAGATATAAAGGTATTCTTATCTATACAAGAACTAGAAGAACAAAACATACACCTATTTGGACATTTGTCCAATATTTCAAAACATAAATCCTTAACCATAAAACCACCTAAAACACATCTAGTATATCATATATATAATTTCATTATATAAAAATGCATACTAATTTATGCACTTTAATTATACTTCTTTAGTTTACCAAATCTATTAAATGGAAATAAGATTAATTCAGTTGTTCCTTTTACATCTTTAAAAGGAATAGTTCCAATCATTCTTGAATCTTTAGAGTCATCTCTGTTATCACCCATAACAAAATATTCACCTTCTGGAACTGCTATTTCTTCACTACAAATTGTCCAGTTAGTTTCACAAGTTCCAATTTTTTTTGAAGTAGTCAAAAACTTTTCTTCAACAACTTCACCATTTATCGTCAAAACTCCTGTTTTTTCTTCATTTACATATTTTACTTCATACTTTATTTTGTCCCCTGGAAGACCAATAACCCTTTTAATCAAATCTCCAGAATCAGTTTTTATAACTACAATATCAAATCTTTTAATTCCTCTAATATTCTTAGTCAATTTATAAAGAATCATTGTATCACCGTTTTGTAAAGTTGGGCTCATGCTTGACCCCTTAACATTAACGGGTGTTGCCACAAACAATCTAATTATTACTACAAAAAATATAATAATTAAATAAGGCATATATTCTAAAAACAAGTCCTTACTTGCCTTTTTAGTATTTTTATTTATCGTTTCTTTTTCTTCTAATGTTAAATTTTTTTCACTCATCTATATTCACCTAACTAATTGTATCAAAAAGTCAAAAAAAAAGAAACAGTAATTAGTTTCTTTCTTTGATTTTAATATCTTTAGCACTGTTGTCAAGATAATTAAGTTTAGCTCTACGAACCATACCTTTTCTTACAACTGTTATCTTATCAACTAATGGAGAATTAACTTTGAAAATTCTTTTAACAACAATTCCTCCACTTTTCTTTCTAACAGTAAAAGTTCTTGATATTTTACTTCCTTTAATAGAAGTTACAATTCCTTCATATGCTTGAATTCTGTGAGTCTTACCTTCTTGAATCTTATAGTCAACTCTTACAGTATCTCCAACACGAAACTCAGGAACATCAGTTCTAATACTTTTTGCATCTACGATATCTTTTAAATTCATGATATACTTCCTTTCTATAAATATACACCCACATAATCATTGAACTATCCAAGCGGATTACATTTAGCTTTTCCAAAAGCACATATATTTTAGCATAAATATTTATGACTTTCAATACCAAACTTGATTTTTTTAACTTTTGTATATATAATACATACACAAAAAGAAAAAGGGAGGAACTATAATGTACACAACAAAAATGAAACCTGAAGTCACAATTAAATTATATGCAAACTTTTTTAATATATGTGGTGTAAAAAGTTTTGAAAATGTAAGTGATGAAAAGATTGAAATCTTAAAGCAAAAAGCCACTGAACTAAAAAATCAATTTTATAGTGATGATATTCCAAAATATTTGCAAATGCTACTTTATCACGTTAGAAATGAAATCAAAGATTTTGATAAAACTGAAAAAGTAATGCTTTTAATTTTAGTTATTGATCCAGAATGTATTACATGGAAACTTTACAATAGTGCTAAAATACCAAGCGAAAGCAAAGCTAAAGAAGCATATGAAAAAGCCAGAACTATAAAAGAAAAGAAAGAAGGAAAATTAGCATATGAAGAAGCCCTACGAAAAAAATCGAGAGCAATTCTTAATTTATCCAGCCAAGTTCAAGAAAAAATCGGACTTTTTATTCCATCAATTATACAATTAGAAAAACTATATTTAAAAAGAAATAATTATTCAACACTAAAAAGATACACAAATAAAGATAATTTTCCTCTTTTAAATCAAATTCTTGAAAAAATAAATTTAATAAAAGAAATACCCGAAGATCGCAAAGAGGTTTTAGATAAAAGCCTAAAAAGATATCAAGAATCTTTTCCTGAAATTGATATCAACTTATTAATATATCATATTTTTGTACAACCAAATATGTTAGAAATAAAAAATATTAATGAGCAACTTTATTTTTTAATAAACGCTTCTCAACTCGGATATGAAAATGATGAAACGTTAGCTTCTATATACCAATACTATTGTACATGGGACGCAATGAATGAAGAATTAAAAAGAGTTTATGGATATACTTCAACATCATTGTTAAAACTTCAAGGGCACTATAATACGATATATAACATTAAAGGAGACTTTTAAAGTCTCCTTTAATAATCAATAATAGTTTCACCATTAACATAATTAATTTTTGTTTTAGGATCAATTACTTCTTTAGTTATGGGATTGACAAGTTCTTCTATATATTCGTTTTCGTAAAGCATTTCTAAAGTTATATCATTACTGCAACGATTTTCTAATCGACATCTTTTAAAAGCATATTCAATCTTAGTATTAAGCGCATACATGAGTTTATCATCATGCTCTTTTGTTAAAGAAATCGTAGTAAAAGTAACAACGATTATAACACATATTGCTATAGTTATTGAAAAAATCAAAAAATTACTTATTTGTTTCATAATAATCCTTTATAAATTTATCACGATATTCTAGTATAGTATCGTTTTTTATTGCTTCTCTTAACTCTTCCGTTAATCTTATTAAATAACGTATATTATGAATAGATAAAAGTCTTGCTCCAAAAGTCTCATCAGCATTTATTAAATGCTTTATATATGCTTTAGAAAAATTTTTACAGGCATAACAATCGCATGTTTCATCAATAGGTGTAAAGTCCCTTTTATATTTTGCATTTTTAAGATTTATCTTACCAAAACGTGTTAAAGCATGTCCATGACGTGCAAGTCTAGTTGGACTTACACAATCGAAAATATCAACACCGCGTATTACATTTTCAACTATATCAATTGGATCACCAACTCCCATAAGATAACGTACTTTATCCTTTGGTAAATACTCAGTTGAATATTCAACCATTTTATACATTGTTGGTTTATCCTCGCCAACACTTGTTCCACCTATAGAATACCCATCAAAATCCATTTTAACGAGTTCTTCAACACAATGACGTCGAATATCCGGATACTCACCACCTTGAACTATTCCAAATAAACTTTGGCGAGGATTATTAAATACCTCTTTACCTCTTTTAGCCCAACGTAAAGTTCTTTCAACACTATTTTCAACATATTCACGTGTCGCTGGCCAACCAATACACTCATCAAAACTCATAGCGATGTCCGAATCCAATTTATTTTGAATTTCAATACTTTTTTCTGGAGTTAAAAGTAAACTATCACCATTCAAATGATTCTTAAATTTAACTCCCTCTTCAGTTATATCTTTTTTCTTAGCCAAAGAAAAAACTTGAAATCCTCCAGAATCAGTTAGAATTGGACCATTCCAATTCATAAATTTATGAAGTCCACCAGCCTCATCAACAATATCTTCCCCTGGTCTTAACCATAAATGATATGTATTTGAAAGAATTATTCCCGCATGAACTTCTTTTAATTCTTCTGGAGATAAAGTTTTAACTGTAGCTTGAGTTCCAACTGGCATAAACATCGGAGTATCAAAAGTACCATAATTGGTCTCTATTTTACCAAGACGCGCTTTTGTATTTTTTTCTTCTTTTAATAATGTATATTTTACTTTCATTACAACACCTCTATATTTCTCATTATACTATATTTAATCAAAAATAAAAACACACTTAAGTGTCTTTATTTGTTTTTTGAAGACATTGCCATTCTTAAGCAATTATCAGCATTTGTTTTTCTCATTCTATATCTTTTTTCACTAATATATGAAGAAATTTCATCTTTATCTTTATAATAAGTTTGGAAAGGTTCACTATCTTCTTCATCAACAAAATTTATAGGGAACAAAGCTTGTTCTCCGTCAACATATGCAAGAGAACATACATTTCCTTGCAAGTTTATATAATAACGAATAATTGCATCAGCTAAATCATCTTGAACTGCTATTACTTCATTTGAATAATCATAAACCATTCCTTTAACAAATGGAGTAATTCTATCCAATTGACCATTATCTAAAACTTTTGCATAAGCAACTTCATTATCATAACTAAAAATTGCTCTGTTTTTTAATTCATTCTCCCAAAGAACATCAACTTCACTTCTTGAAAAAAGCATATTATTTATCATTACCACTACCACCTAAAAAAATATTATAAATAAAAGATTATTCAATGTCAATCAATAATCAACATTGCATCTCCAAAAGAAAAGAAACGATATTTATTTAAAACAGCCTCTTTATAAGCATTAAGAACATGTTCTTTTCCTGCAAGAGCACTTACAAGCATAATTAATGTTGATTTTGGAAGATGAAAATTAGTTATTAAATTATCTATTCCTTTAAATTCAAACCCTGGATAAATGAATATATTTGTATCATTAACCTCTGGTGTAAATTCATCATATTTTTTTCTATTTGATTCCAACACTCTTGTTGAAGTTGTACCAACAGCAAATATTTTACCACCATTTTTTCTAACCTCATTTAAGGTTTTAGCCGCTTCAGCACCAATAATATAAGTTTCTGTATGCATCTCATGTTTAGTAACATCTTCAACGTTAACTGGTCTAAACGTACCTAAACCGACATGAAGCGTTACATGCACAATATTTACCTTTTTTTCTTTGATAGAGTCCAATAATTCTTTAGTAAAATGAAGTCCAGCAGTTGGAGCAGCAGCAGAACCGTAGTTTTCAGCATAAACGGTTTGATAACGGTCTTTATCCTCTAGTTTTTCATGAATATATGGAGGAAGTGGCATTGTTCCTAGATTAGCAAGAATTTCCATAAGTATTCCATCATATATAAGTTTTACATGTGTAATACCATCATTTAAAAGTTCAGTAACTTCTGCTTTTAAGGAACCATCACCAAAAGAAACAATAGTACCAACATGAAGTCTCTTTTGAGGTTTAGATAAACACTCCCAAATATCATTTTCAATATTTTTTAAAAGTAAAAGTTCAATAACTGCTTGAGTATCCTCTTTTTCTCCAATAAGTCTTGCTGGAATAACCTTAGAATCATTTATAACTAAAGCATCTCCAGGATTTAAATAATCTATTATATCAGTAAATGTTTTATGTTCAATCTTGCCCGTTTTTTTATGTAACACCATAAGTCTAGATGCATCTCTTTTTTTCAAAGGAACTTGGGCAATCAATTCCTCTGGTAATTCGTAATCAAAATCATCTGTTTTCATCTTTACTACCTCTTTTTCTAAATGGAACTATTTTTAATTCCGTTTGTAATTCACTAACTTCTTTAGTACATTCGACTATTTTAGCATTTATATTCAGTATTTTGCAAATAATAGATACATTCATTGAAGAAATTTCTCTAAAAAATTCTAAAAACTCATCTTTTCTTTCTTTAGTTTCTGCTTCAAGTAACTTAATACGCTTAATATTTTCAAAATCATCTAATTGAAATATTTTTTGACCATATTGATCAACAAACTCCTGTATTTCTTTCATCTTATCTAAAACAGCTACATATATTTCATCTAACGAGGATAAAAATTTAAATTCACTTCCATCAGCAGGAGAATAATAACCAATCATTTTTTCATAATAGACATTTAACTCTTTCTTTAAATTACTATCACTTTGATAAAGATTAATAGTATTTAACATAGCTGACAACATATCATCTATCTTACAAAAGAAAATACCAATGCTTTTCATATAATAAAATTGTTCTAACCCTCTAACACTTTCATCAAACAAACATATTTTTAAATATCTAGGATATAAATCAATAGAGTATTCCTCTTCAAAAAAAGCATTGACAATAATATCAATTATATAATCATTACATTTTAATATATGTGAATTACAAGATAACAAATTTATCAAAATAACAATCAACCATACTCCATCATCACCCATATTACCATATGACATTATTAAATCATGATATCTTTGATTATTACAAAACAACGAATCAATACGATCTACATTTTTATTGAAGTTTGCTAATAATAAGCATTCATAAGAAATCAGTTCTTTTTTATCAACTAAATCATTTACATGATCTTTTAAAGTCACCAAAATCACCTATTTCTATGTTTCTCAGAAAAATCAACATATATTACTTTATCATTCCCAAAAGAACGATAATAACTTTGAGCAGTACTAATTATAATTAAGCATTTTTCTTTTATTCCCTTTGGTTCTTCATCTATTTGATGAAAAAATGCTAGAATTTCCTTCTGTCTATCCAAATCCAAATACTTTAATTTAGAAATGAATTCAACTCGAGAACACTCACTTTCGGAGAAAACATTATAACCAGAAAAATCACGAGTAAACTCATTTAATTCATGCATCTTGTCTAAAACTATTGCCGCAATTTTATCAAAATCATCGTTTTCATCAAACCAAAGATGTTTTTTTTCTAAAGGTTTCTCTAATTTTTTTTCATAATAGTTTATAATTATATTTATATTTTCTTCTTTTAAACCATCAGGTTCAATTTCTTCAAGTCCGTACATCAAAACATGCATTGAATCAACATTTAGATTTCTTTTTTCATCATGTAACTGAGTTATTTTCATAAGAACTCTTGGATCTAGTACAATATCCAAATATTTTTTATAATTTGAAATATTTAAACCAAAATTATATATAGCTCTTACTATATCATCAATAACACTTAAACTTGCATTAAGTAACCTTTTATCCTTATCAAGTATACAAACAAAAGTCATAAGATAATAACAAGAACCCATTTCATCATCCGTATAAAAGTCAAGCATTTTCTCATATTCATCATAGCCAACAGTAATTTTTAGCTTATCATATACTCTCATAAATCTCTTATACAATAGATGATCATTTATCTCATCTTTATCAAATTCGTAATTATCTTGTACATACTTTTTTATATCTCTCATAATTCACCTTTTAAAATAATCTATCTCCTTGATTTAAATGTTCATATGCTTTATCTGTCACCATTCTTCCACGAGGAGTACGTTTAATAAAACCTTCTTGTAGAAGATATGGTTCTACAACATCCTCAAGTGTAGAAACTTCTTCTCCAATTGATGACGCTATAGTTTCAACACCTACTGGTCCGCCATTAAACTTTTCAATCAAGCTTGTTAAGTATTGTATATCTATCTTATCAAGTCCATATTTATCAACTTTTAATCTATCTAAAGCCTTTTTAGTTATATCCAAATCGATTACTCCATCTCCAATAACCGATGCAAAATCACGAACTCGTTTAAATAATCTATTTGCTATTCTTGGAGTTTTTCTACTACGTTTCGCAAGTTCAACAGCAGCATCATCAGTTATTTCCATATCTAATACTCGACTTGTTCTTTTTATAATACCAACTAATTCCTCTTCAGTATAATAATTAAGTTTATTTATAATCCCGAAGCGATCTCTAAGTGGAGCTGATAAATCTCCAGCTCTAGTTGTTGCACCAACAAGAGTAAAAGGTGGCAAATCAATTTTTATACTTCTACTTGAAGAATCAGTACCAACAACTATATCAAGTTCAAAATCTTCCATTGCTGGATAAAGTATTTCTTCAATAAATTTTGGCATACGATGTATTTCATCGATAAAAAGAACGTCTCCAGGTTCTAGAGTTGAAAGAACAGCTGCTAAATCTCCTGATTTTTCAATTGCTGGTCCACTTGATGTTTTAAAATTTGCTCCAAGTTCATTGGCAATTATGTGAGCAAGCGTTGTTTTTCCAAGACCAGGAGGGCCATATAAAAGAACATGGTCCAATGGCTCATTACGCATTTTAGCCGCTTCAATAAATATTTTTATGTTTTCTTTTACTTCACTTTGACCAACATATTCGTCCAATCTTTGGGGTCTTATATTATCTTCATTAACTTCTTCTTCTGTTTTATCTCCAGTAACTATTCTGTCCATAATACACCTCCTAACTATTCAATAATAATTTTAATGCTTCTTTTATTTGATTTTCAATTGTTGCACTTTGATCAACTTTACTTACAATTTTCTTTATATCTGCATTTTTATAACCAAGACTTACTAAAGCTTCTATTAATTCATCATTTTGAGCAACTATTGTTTCTTTAGTATTTAATTTTCCTTTTAAATCAAGAATAATTTGTCTAGCAAGCTTATCTCCAACTTTAGGAAATTTAGTCAAATACATAATATTTTCACGATCAATTGCATCAACTATTCCATTAACACTTCCAGTTGCGAGCATAGGTAAAGCTATTTTAGGCCCAAGTCCTTTTACATTTATAAGTCTTAAAAATAAATCTTTTTCTTCTAAAGACTTAAAACCATACAAAGAATATTCATCTTCTCTTATATAATTATATAAATATACTTTATATTCATCTCCAACATTAAATGAATATGGATTTGAAACAAATACATTATACCCAATTCCATTGTTATCGATAACAACACTACTGCTTGTAACTTCATCAATTATTCCTTTTATATAACTATACATTTTTCTCACCTTAACAAAAGTATATCATACATTTGTTTATAATTATATATATTTTTAAAAAAGTAATGTCAAAACATAACCACCACTAATAAAATATAGTAGATAAAGGAGGTATATTATGTACTATTACGGATATAATAACTATGGCATGAATACAAATCCTTGTTGTATGTCTAATCCTGGATTTGCTGGATACACAACTGGTGGATATTCATGGGGTGCAGCTTTATGGATTGTACTTTTCATTCTATTAGTAATAATAATCGGCGCTGGCTGGACTGGATACAACAATAACGACTAATAAGAAAATCACATCGAATTGATGTGATTTTTTAATGCAAACTTATTAATGTAATTTTTGCATATCCATTACCTTGTTTTGCACAATTTGCTGTTGGTGTTGCACTCGTACATGTAGTTGATATGGTTTTAGTTGATATTTCACTTGATTCTTGACAATTATAACAATACATTGCTTTTTCTGTTAAAAGCGAATTGCCAATATATCCAGAGCCTCCGCCTCCGCCAGAATGTGTTCCACAGCCTCCGCCATAAAAACCGCCTCCGCCTGACACTTTCATATAATTACTGAAAAAACTATTAGTTGGTGTACAACCTTTCCCAAAGCTAGCAGCAATTAATTGAGATAGTGAATGAGTACTTTGGGAACCTCCACCTGATACCTGATTTCCTCCAGTTCCGTACCATCTATCATCGTTAAATTTTTTTACTAATTCTGACGGATAAGTTAGTAACATACTGCCATTAGTTCCTACATAACCACCACCTGATCCACCAATTCCATCAGTTGTATTATTGTTTACTTTTAGCGATGATGTGGATGAACCACCGCCTCCTCCAGAAACCATCATTATCTTATCAATATTATTATTTAATGATTCTAACAAACCAGAAACAGTTGCAACATGCGTTGCGCCTCCGCCTCCAGATCCATAATAATAATTGTTTACAGATGAAATTTGGTACGATGAAGTTCCACCACCATTATAGCCATTTCCAGTAGAAGCCTCTGACTTATTATCATCATAAGATAATCCCATTCCACCTACTTGTATATATAAATTTATATCTTTACTAAGGATAACATTTCCAACTGAATATCCACCATATGCTTCATCAGAATTTATAACTCCCTTGACATAGCCACCCTGTGCTCCCCATGTCTCTAGTTTATATGTCCCTGTTGTTGGAGCAATAAATGTTTGCTTTCCACCTGTATAATCATAATCCCATACTTTTCCTACATTTTCATCTTCTTTTACACATTCTAAATAAGCTTCTGTATCATACTCTGTTGAATCATTTACTATATCTACACTTATATCTCCATTTATATCATTTATTGTAAATTCATCTTTTGTATTATTTATTCCACTTACTTCTTTTCCATTTACTTTTAAGTTAGATAGATATACTTTAAAATCACTTAGGTTTTCTGCTAACTTTCCATTTCCATATATATTTATTGTTGTATTATATGCTGCATATCCTATTACCATAAATAAAACTACTATTATAAGTATTGTCGTTTTCTTCATTTTGCATCATCTATCTTTCTATTTTTATTTTATAATACCCCCACGATTTTCAAGGAGTTTTAAAAAAGTTATGCAATTTATTTGTAAAATTTTTTTTTATTTTATCAAAGTATAATAATTTAACAATAATGACAAAATTAAAAATGAATTTTATTATAGTGGTGTGTGCATACTATAATAATTATAGCTTAATATTCATTTTTATACAACATATGTGTTCAATTTTGAACTTTTATTTTATTTAATTTGCTAATTATATTGTAGGTGAATTATTATGTATTATACAGACAGAATGAAGTGGTTAAGAGACATTAAAAATATAACTCAAAAAGAGATTGCTGCTTATTTAGGAATAAAACAACAACAATATGCTAGATATGAAAAAGGAATAAATGTTATGCCAGTTACATATTTAATAAAGTTATGTCAATTTTATAATATCTCCGCAGACTATATACTAGGATTAACTAGTAGAATAGAAACCATTAATACTGAAAATGAAAAAGAAAAGGAATTAGTTATAAGCTAATTCCTTTTTAAAATAACGATAATTGATTAGACTCACTTAAGCCATCTAAACAACCTAAAGCTTTAAGCTTTTCTATTGAAGAACCATTTACTTTTCCGCGTTTTTGTAAATCTTCTTGGGAAATAAATGGAGCGTCTTCTCTTGCCTTAATTATTTCTTTAGCAACGTTTTCACCAAGTCCATCTAATGCACAGAAAGGAATAATTAAACCTTTTCCATCTTCCGTAATCACAAACTTTTTAGCATCACTTTTTTCAATATCAATATTTTTAAAGTATATGCCTCTTGCTGCTGCTTCAAGGCAGATACACAAAGTATCACGCGTATCAGTTTCTTTGTTACTTGCTAAATTTCCTTTAGCATCAATTTCATCAATTTTCTCACGTATGGCATTTTCTCCTCTAATCATCGAAGGTATATCAAATGCATCTCTTCTTATAGAAAGGTATGCACAATAATACCAAATTGGATGATGAACTTTAAACCAAGCAATTCTAAATGCACTTGTAACGTAGGCTGTAGCATGTGCCTTTGGGAACATGTATTTTATTTTCCTACATGATTCAATATACCATTCTGGAATATTATATTCTCTTAAAAAAGCCGCATGTTCTGCCCAAGTTGCAGGATCTTTACTTGGCTTTCCTTTACGAACAAATTCCATTATTTTGAAGGCTTTTCCTGCTGGGACTCCCCATTGAATCAAGTTAACCATGATATCATCACGACATCCTATAACATTTTTAAATGGAACTTGGATATTTCCGTTTTCATCCGGTGTACACAAATCTCTTGCATTGCCTAACCATACATCAGTACCATGTGAAAGACCAGATATCTTAATAAGTTCAGCAAATGTTGTTGGTTTTGTTTCTTCTAGCATTCCAAGTAAGAAAGATGTTCCAAATTCAGGTACTCCAAGAGTTCCCGTTGGACAATATTTAACTCCATCTTTACTTGTTAAACCTCTAAGACGAGTTTTTTCTACTCCTAAAACCTCTGGACCAGTAAAAATTTTCATAGTATCACGATCACCTAAATCGATTTTAGTGACATCAATACCTGAAAGATCTTGTAACATTTTTAATACAGTCGGATCATCGTGTCCAAGTATATCAAGTTTTAAAAGGTCAGCATCAATCGCATGATAATCAAAGTGTGTAGTTCTCCAAGCAACTGTTGGATCATCAGCTGGGTATTGAAATGGTGTAAAATCCCAAATGTCTTTATATCCTGGAACAACTACGATTCCACCTGGATGTTGTCCAGTTGTTCTTTTAACTCCCGTACATCCTACTGCCATTCTTTCAATCTCTGGTATACGGATAAATGACTTAACCAAGCCTTTTTTCTTAAGTTCGTCTTTACCTGTTACTGAAAGACCGAAACATGCACATTCAATACTTAACTCATTATACATTTCGTCTTCATAATAACCTTGAACATAACCAAAAGCAGTTTTATCAGCGACCGTACCAATAGTTCCAGCACGATAAACATTATCAGTACCAAATAAAACTTTAGTATATTCATGGGCACTTGCTTGATTATCTCCCGAGAAGTTAAGGTCTATATCAGGAACTTTTTCTCCAGCAAATCCTAAGAATGTTGCAAATGGCATGTCATTTCCTTGGTGAATCATTTGAGTTCCACATTTTGGGCAATTAGTTTCAGGTAAATCAAATCCACTTGGATAATTTTCAGAATAAGGACGACCTTCTTTATCATTAAATTCACTATATTGACAATTTGGACAATAATAATGTGCTGGAAGACCATTACATTCTGTAATACCCATCATACTGGCAACAAATGAAGAACCAACTGAACCACGTGATCCAACTAAATATCCATCATCATTTGAGTGTTTAACAAGTTTTTGAGCTATCAAATAAATAACGTCAAATCCTCCACCAATAATTCCTGTTAGCTGAGCTTTTGCTTCTTCTATAGCCTCTTCATCAGTTAATTCTTTATCGCTAAGTCTTTTAACTTGTTCTTTTTTTAAATTAACTACTCCATCATATCCACTCATTATTACATCATGAAGTGTTGGAGTAAATATCGCCTTTTTCTCTTCTTCACTCATTTCTGGATGTTCAATATCAATTTTTTCTTGAACTAATACATTAATTTTATCTCCATAGAATTCTTGAGCAATACGTTCCTCAATATTAGCAGGAAGTGGATCTCCATACATACTATGAGCTTTATCAAATACAAGATCACGACATGTTTCTTGAGAATGTTCTATAATTGGAGAATATGGTTTATCAGGATAAACTACTACTTCAATCTCTTCTAACATATCAATTATTTTATTTGGATTCTCAATAACTATTTCATGAATTAAATCTCGATCATTTAGCCATGCAAATTCATCTAGCATCTCTCTTGTAGTTCTAAAGAATTGATTAGGAATATGTCCCATTTTAGGAATTTCACTTTTAGTATATTTGCATAAAAGTGAATAAGTTCCATTAACATAATTAACGCTCACTAAACCAGCTATTTGTAATTTTCTTAAAGAAGAATCTATCATATACTTCTTTTCTTCAAAACTCGTTTTAGCGGCAGCCTCATCTTGATTATTTTTATCAATCGCATAAACTAAAGCCAAATTATTAGACGTAATCTCCATATTTTTTACATTAGTTAACGCATAAATATATTTTAAAACTTTTATATCTACACTTGTTAAATCATGTCCTTTATCATGTGCTTGTTTTATAGCATGCTCAATGTTTTCTTTATTAACATTAACTTTATAATCGCCTTTTAAATATCTAGCTAATGGATGTCTTCCTTTTCCTGGAACATTTTGATTAACAATTATTTCTCTACTGATTAAATCTTGTGGATCAATATTATGTACATCGGATGTTGCAACAATCATTTTTCCAATACTTTTAGCACATTTAATAATTTTTCTTATTGCAAGTTTTAAATCATCCATGTTAGATATATCATGATTTTTTAGCAAATGTTTATAGTTATCAATTGGTTGAATTTCAATATAATCATAGAACTTCATTGCTTCAATCAGATCTTCTTCACATCTTGTTAAAGCAAGATTAAAAATTTCACCATTTAAACAAGCCGAACCAACTAAAATTCCTTCACGATACTCATTTATTAGTTTTCTTGGTATTTTAGCGTTTCTTTCAATAAAATTTGTATTAGCAAAACTAATAAGTTTAAACATATTTTTTAAACCAACTTTATTTTTAGCAATGAAAGTTACATGTTTCGTAAAATCATAGATATTAGCTAGATTTTCTGTAAATGTTTTACCAGGAATATTTTCATACATTTGCAAGAAATCATCTTTACACCAAGGAAATTTCCATACATAATTCTTATTATCATATTTCAAGAAAGGATAATCTTTATCTTCATATGTTTTATCCTCTTCAGCCGGAATTACATAGTTTTTATATGAACATAATTCAGCAATATTGCCAAGTTTCTTACGATCATTTCTAAAAGCAACATCTTCAAGTTTATAAAGATCATTTAATTCAGATATTTTAGTTAAACCTTCAATTTGTTTTAACATCTTATTAAATATATATCCAGTATTTTCTGAGTCGACATCTGCACCATGGTGTTGTCCAACATAGATAGTTACTGGTATTTCTTTTTCACCAAACGTACTTGAATAATTTATGATACAAGCATTTTCTGCTGGATGAAGAGTAAAATCACGCTTTATTACACTTCCATCCTTAAATTTAACTTCAATTTCACACTTTTCTGTTTTACTCTTTTTATAAATTGTTGGAAGATAATAAGTATTTCTAACCTTAGTTACTTTACTTTCAGTTGTAATATCATTATCCAAATATTCTTCGCTTTGAACTTTCAAAATAGATTCAGAATCAACTAAAACATCCTCAATCTTTTCTCCATCTTCATCGTCAAATTTGAAGCTTCCGGTAGGTAGTGATGAATCACTTTGTTCTTCATCTTCAGCCTCACCTGTATCAATACCATAAAATTTACCTAAGGCTCTCAAACTATGTTTCTTAAGTTCACGATTTACTACTCTTGATAACATTAAGGTATCAATAATAGGATTTTCTAATTTCCCTAAATTATATTTATAATATGCCATATCTAGCATGTTTTTATCGAATCTAGCATTGTGCGCTACTAAAGGTAAAGAACCAATCCATTCTTTAAAACGTTTTATAACGTTTTCTTCATTATCAGCATCTTTTACATCATCATCGCTTATATTAGTAACTCTTGTAATTGATTCATCTATGTGATGTCCAGGATTAATAAGTTCATCAAATCTATCAACAACTTCACCATTTTTAAGTTTTACTGCACCAATTTCAATCATAGAATCGCTTAAACCAGGATTAAAGCCTGTTGTTTCGGTATCGAATATAACAAACGTATTATCCTCAATTAATTCGTCGTTTGGATTGAAAACAACATTAAGTTTGCTTTCCGTCATTTCAAGTTCTACGCCATATCCAGCTTTAAATGGAACAAAATTTTTCTTTTCTTCTTTTAAACTTTCAATATACTTTTCTAACTCTTCTATTCCTTCTTGATTTCCTGAACTTTTAATATTTTCAAGGGTTTCTTCATTTTCCTTAATCTTAGCATCAAGGTCTTTTTTTCTTCCTTTATTGAATTTTGTAACTGTACCAAACACATGCGGAAATGATTGACAGCAATCATGATCGGTTATAGCAATACCTTTATGACCATATTCCATTGCACGCTTCACTAAAGCAACTTCATCACAAACACCATCCATTTGACTCATCATTGTATGTGCATGAAGTTCACATCTTTTTTCAATTTCTTCATCTTTTCGCTTAATAGTAGGATCATCAATTTCTTCATAACTTCTAAATTGAAAAACCAAATCATGAGCAAAAGAATCATCTCTAACTTGGCCAATAAAATGATACCATTTACCGGATTTTAATTCTTTTCCATATTTATTAAACTCTTCTTCGTCACTCGCAAAAGTTTTAGCAAGTATACTTGATGTATTATCACTTATTTTCAAAGTTACTAAATATAATGGATTACCATCTTTTTTCTTTAAAACACTAAAATCTGCAGAAAAAATGTAAGCTTCCAAATTTACAGCATTTTCCTCTTTTTCAATTGAAGCAATAGAAACAATACCTTCTCTTTGATATTCAACTTTTTTCTTTGGTGTCCATTTTGGTTTATCTTCAACAACTACTTTTGTTGGAATAACAACATTTTCTTTAGCAGCTTCTATTTTTTCTTTAATATTCTTTTTTTCTTCTTCATTTATTTTAAACGAAGCATCTATCCCATGTATACCAAGAGTATTCATACAATTTAATATTTTCTTAACTTCTTTTTTTAAAATTGTCTCTTCACTTTTGCTTGTAACCTCTATTAAAATAATATCATCATCAATATCAATGGAATCTTTATTTATTCCACTCAAACTTGGGTAATTGTTTATTACCTCATCTAAAAAATATAAGAAATATTCAAGAATTAATTGACTTGGTAATACATCATAATTCATCTCAATAATAATAGATTTAACGTCATTTATTCCATCCTTACATAAAGTAATCAAGTTCATCATTGATTTTACAGGAATAAGTTCTTTTGCATTAATTCTAATAATCCATGTTGTTCCATTATCCCTTATTGCCATTTCTTTAAACTTAGCATTTTCAAATGCAAGTACATCATTATAATTGATTAATTTAAAAAAGTTTATTAGTTTTTCATCCATGAAGCCACATCCTACCTATATGAATTATTATACAATAAATATCTTTAAAACTAAACCGATTTATAAACTTTTTACTAGTATTTTTTATTCAAAGAAAAACTTAATATCAAAAAAAGAAACTTTATTATAAAGTTCCTTAAACGCATCGCTAACAAATTAGTGGTACTAGCAGAGGTGGTCCTTGATATTTATGGGAAAGAAAGATTTTTTAATTTTAAGCTTAATCATTATTATCAACTTATTAATAGCCTTACTCTTCATTGCTTTGAAGTAGTATCACTTATAAATAAAAACGACACTCATCTGCAAAGATAAGTGTCAAACCATATTTTGGGTAGACATTCAGCTTAGCTTTACTGAATGTTCCCTTTTTTATTGTATGCAATATTGCATCTCTAAATACATATTACTACATATGTTTTTATTTTGCAAGAAAAAAGAAGAAACTATTCAGCTTCTTCTTCGTTAGTTTCTTCATCAACAACAACTAACTCTTCTTTGATATTATCAGTATCATCATCTAAGAATTGATCTTCTAATACTTCGCTAGCATCATCAGATAAGAAATCTTTTTCAAGTTGAATTTCAATATCTGAATATTGTTTAGCACCAGTTCCTGCTGGGATAAGTTTACCAAGGATAACATTTTCTTTTAATCCCTTTAAGTAATCAACTTTACCTTTAATAGCAGCGTCTGTTAATACTCTTGTAGTTTCTTGGAATGATGCAGCAGATAAGAATGAATCAGTTTCAAGAGCACTCTTAGTTATACCTAAGATTACTGGTCTACCAGTAGCTGGTACACCACCAGATAAGATAACTGGTTTATTTCTATCAGCAAATTCTTTCATTGATACAGTTAATCCTGCAACTAAATCAGAATCTCCTTCATCAACTACTCTCATCTTATTAATCATTCTACTTGCAATAATTTCAACGTGTTTATCAGAGATATCAACACCTTGAGATTTATATACTTTTAAAATTTCTTTTAAGATATAGTTTTGAGTTGTAATTGGATCAGTTACAGCAAGTAATTCTTTTGGACTAATAGCTCCTTGAGTAAGCATTTGTCCAGCAACTACTTCACTACCAACTTCTACAACTAATTTAGCTTCATAAGTTGTTGTATGTTCTCTAGACTCAACATCGTTAGTAACTGTAACCTTCCATTTACCATTCGCATCTTCTATATTTGTAACCTTACCATTGATTTCGGCTATAGTAGCTTTACCTTTTGGATTACGAGCTTCAAACAACTCTTCTACTCTTGGAAGACCTTGAGTAATATCGGCGTCTCCACCATGGGCAGCACCACCTGAGTGGAATGTACGCATTGTTAACTGAGTACCAGGTTCACCAATTGATTGAGCAGCCATGATACCTACAGCTTCACCAGTTTCAACTAAGTTACCAGTAGCTAAGTTAACACCATAACATTTTTGACATACACCATTTTCAGCTGTACATGTTAGAGCACTACGAATTTCAACTTCTTTAATTCCTGCCTTAATAATCTTAGCAGCAATTGATTCAGTAATAAGTTCGTTTTTATCAACGATTGTTTCTTTTGTTTCAGGATTAATTACCTTTTTAGCAGTGTATCTTCCAGTTATACGATCAACTAAGCCTTCAATTACTGATCCGTCTTTATCGTCAACTAAATCAGATACAACTAAACCAGATAAGCATCCACAATCTGCTTCTTTTACAATTATATCTTGAGCAACATCTACAAGTCTTCTTGTTAAGTAACCTGAATCGGCAGTACGTAACGCTGTATCGGCAGATCCTTTACGAGCACCATGTGTGTTTAAGAAGAACTCATTAACTTTACGTCCTTCAACAAGTGATGAAGTTATTGGAACTTCGGAAACTGTTCCATCTGGTTTAGCCATTAATCCTGACATTCCTGCCATTTGGCCGAATTGTCCAACAGATCCACGGGCACCAGAGTTCATCATCATGAATATTGGGTTATCAATTTGTTCTTTGGCAATACTTGCAAGTTCACCGTGAACCTTATCTTGTACACCATTCCATACATCACATACAGAATTATGTCTTTCTTCATCAGTTATTAAACCACGTTTATATTGTTTGTTGATTTGTTCAACTTTATCATGACCTTCTTTTAAGTATTCTTGTTTATGAGCAGATACAACGATATCTGACATTGAGAATGTAATACCTGCTATAGTTGAGAACTTAAATCCTAAGTCTTTTAATTTATCAAGCATTATTGATGTTTCAGTTGTTTTATAACGTTTAAATACTTGAGCAATAATCTTTTGTAAATCTTTCTTACCAAATGGTTGAGAAAGAGGCATTTTACTTATCTCTTCAGGGATATTTACTCCTTGATCTAAGAAATATTTCATTGGAGTAATTCCTTCAATATTTTCTTTACTTGGTTCAGCTAAATATTGGAAAGTATCTGGTAAAATTTGGTTAAATTTAATCTTACCTACAGTAGTTACTAAATACTTATCTTGAACGTCATCTAAGAATAATTTATATTTAAAACTTCTTACTGGAATAGCAATTCTTGTATGTAAAGTAATTTCTTTTCTTTCATAAGCCATTAAAGCTTCGTCTTCATTTTTATATACTTTACCTTCATGCTCTTCTCCAGCTTTTTCCATTGTTAAATAATAGTTACCTAAAACCATATCTTGTCCTGGTGTAACGATTGGTTTACCATCAGATGGTTTTAAGATATTGTTAGCACCTAACATAAGAATTCTAGCTTCAGCTTTAGCTTCTTCTGAAAGTGGAACGTGTACTGCCATTTGGTCTCCATCGAAGTCAGCATTGAATGCTGTACATACAAGTGGATGTAGACGAATAGCCTTACCACCAACTAGTTTAGGTTCAAATGCTTGAATACCTAATCTATGTAAAGTTGGTGCACGGTTTAACATTACTGGATGTTCTGTAATAACATCTTCAACGATATCCCAAACGCAATCATCTCTATTATCAATTAATTTTTTAGCGCCTTTAATATTATGAGCAAGTCCTGCATTAACTAAACCATTAATAACATGAGGTTTAAATAATTCAAGAGCCATTTCTTTAGGTATACCACATTGATACATCTTTAAGCTTGGTCCAACAACGATAACTGAACGACCAGAGTAGTCAACACGTTTACCTAATAAGTTTTGACGGAAACGTCCTTGTTTACCTTTAAGCATACTAGATAATGATTTTAATGGACGACTTGATGCAGCTGTAACACTTCTACCACGTCTACCATTATCAAATAATGTATCCACTGCTTCTTGTAACATACGTTTTTCATTTTGAACGATTATTGATGGGGCACCTAATTCAAGTAATTTTTTCAAACGATTATTTCTATTAATAATTCTTCTATATAAATCATTTAAATCAGATGTAGCAAATCTACCACCATC
>ERZ1673743.505-NODE-505-length-59149-cov-16.969151_pt1 | contig 59149 bp, 44 predicted proteins | sample MGYA00580197_ERZ1673743 | MGnify/ENA primary metagenome ERZ1673743 (study PRJEB41218, sample SAMN15661795) | gut metagenome | host: Homo sapiens | place: Canada: London | collected 2015-08-20/2019-03-30 | study: EMG produced TPA metagenomics assembly of...
CATCTTCCGTCTCTGCAACATCTACGCCTAAACACAGCTTTTTTACTATGCGCCCCTTTTTTACTATGCGCCCGGACTCGCCCTGCTTTACTAATGACAAAAGGCTGGGAGTCGGTGACTCTCAGCCTTTTTTGGCGGAAAGACAGGGATTCGAACCCTGGGTACCCGTAAGGGTACAACGGTTTTCGAGACCGTCCCGATCGACCGCTCCGGCATCTTTCCTTGGTCGTTTGCGAGTGCAAAGGTACGGCCGATTTTTGAATTATGCAAATATTTCAGCCGTTTTTTGTTTACTTTTTTCGCGAGCGCACTTCGCGTGCACACTAACGCTGCCGCATGCGCGGCATTTTGCCATCAGTCGATGAGTTCGTCGGGGGCGTAGTCGCGGCGGGCGGAGGTGCCGAGGATCTCATCCCAGCGCATGGGCGAGATGCCGTTGCCGGGGCGCTTGACGGTGATGTTTTCTTCGGTGAGCGTCTCGCCGCGGCGGATGGCACGGGCGGCGACGATTGACTTGCGGGCGACAATGATGTTGGGTGCCTCGGCATCGGCAACACGCTTGCAGCCGTCGCCGAGGGCTGTCTCGACGCAGCGCACGGCGCGCACCATCTCGGCGAGTTCGCGGGGTTCGAGCGACGCGCGGTGGTCGGGACCTGGCAGCGTGCGGTCGAGCGTGAAATGCTTCTCGATGACGCAGGCTCCGCGGGCCGCGGCGGCAATGGGGACGGTGATGCCGACGGTGTGGTCGCTGTACCCTACTCCGCCGCAGCCGATGGCACGCAGGGCGTCCATGGCGTGCAGATTGACGGCGTCGAAGGGTGTCGGATACTGCGTGGTGCAGTGGAGCAGTATGACGTCGGCGCGTGGAATGCCGCCACGCTCAAGTATGTCGACCGCGGCAGCGACTTCGTCGAGGGTCGACATGCCGGTGGAGAGAATTACTCGGCCGCCTTTCGAGGCTATCTTGCGCAGATACGGCAGGTTGGTGATCTCGCCGGACGGGATCTTCCAGTAGTCCATGCCGAGGTCGGCCAGACAGTCGATCGAGACGAGGTCAAATGGCGTGGACATGAATCCGATGCCGACTTCATCGCAGTAGGCCTTGAGGCCGGCATAGTCGGAAAGCGGCAGGTGAATGGCGCGGCACATGTCGAGCTGCGACTGCCCTTCACCGGTCGTTTCTTTCTGATATTCAGCCTTGGGGGCGAATGTCGATATGACGAGCTCGGGCACGGCGGTCTGGAACTTGACGTAGTCGGCGCCGGCTTCCTTGGCCACGCGCACCATTTCGCGGGCCATCTGCAGGTTGCCGTTGTGGTTGACTCCTGCCTCGGCTATGATGATTGTATGCTGTCGGTTCATTGGGGGTTTCAGTTATAAAAGACGACTTCGGCGGGGTAGCGGGCGATCTCGACGCCTGCGCGCCACTGAGGCGCCTCGAGTGGCAAGCCACAGGCCTCGCGCAGTATCAGTCCGGGGATGTCGGCTCCGGCGGCCACGCTGCAGACGGCGCCACCGCCCAGTCGCGGGTTGATTTCCATGATCATCAGGCGGCCGTCGGCGCGGTCGCGCAGTATTTGAACAGTGACGGCCCCGCGCAGGCCGAGGCGCGTGACGGCCGCGGCGGCAAGGCTTTCGATGGCTTCGTCGCGCACGGTGACGGTGCGGAACACCTCGCCGCCTATCACCTCAACGCGGCGGCGCGGACAGGCCACGAGCAGCTGCTCGGAGGCCACCGAGGCGTAGCAGTCGACCGTGTATTCCTCGCGGTCGGCAATGTATTCCTGAATCAGATAGTCGCCCGTCGCAGCCAGCTCGCCGACCTGTGCGACGGATTCGCAGACTACGATGCCTTTCGACGCCGAGCCATGGCGCGGCTTGGCGATATATCGCTGACAGTCGAAGCTTCCGCGGAAGGTCCGCGGAACGGCCAACCGGGCCTTTTCAAACAGCCGGGCGGCGGCGACCTTGTCGAACATGGCCTCGGCCTGCTCCGGTGATCCAGACGGCACGAAAACGGCGTCGGCAAGGCGCGCGGCCACAGCCACGGCTCCGTCGACGAACGGCACGACGATGCGGATGTCGTTCTCAGCGATTATGCGGCGCAGGTCGGCGTCGACTTCGGGATCCTTCCACCGGCGGCCTACAATGACCTCAGCCTCGCAGGCGATAGGCTCCTTGTTGCTCAGCTCATAGCTGAAGATACGGCAGTCAATGCCGAGCCCTGCGGCGGCTTCCTTGAAGCGCCGGGCCATCGACACGCGCTTGGCGCCCCCGAGAAACATAATGCTGATGCTGCTCATCGGTTGTAGATGTCGACCTTGTATTTGCGTATGTTGTCGGGGTTGAGAAACCACTCGGCCGTGCGGCGCAGGCCTTCCTCGAGCGACACCTGCGGGCGCCAGTCGGTGAGCGACTCGATCAGCGTGTTGTCGCCGCAGAGGCGGCGCACCTCCGAGCGCGACGGGCGGATGCGCTCGGGATCAACAACGAAGTCGACCTTGCGGCCCATGACGCGTGCAATCGTGTCGAGCGTGTCGGCCATCGAAATCTCCGTTCCGGAGGCGATATTGATCTCGCGGCCTTCGATGCCGGGCGCCTGAGCCAGGGCTATGAAGCCGCGGCACGTGTCGTCGACATAATTGAAATCACGGGTCGGAGTGAGGTCGCCGACAGTGATCACCTCTTTGCCCGAAGCGATCTGCGAGATGATCGTTGGTATGATGGCGCGGGCGCTCTGCCGCGGGCCATAGGTGTTGAACGGCCGGGCGAGAACCACGGGGAGATCAAAGGCGTTGTAGAAACTCAGTGCGAGAGCGTCGGCGCCGATTTTCGTAGCGGAATACGGCGATTGCGGCTGGCGGGGATGCGTCTCGGGGATAGGCACCTGGCGGGCGGTGCCGTAGACCTCGCTCGTCGAAGTGACGATCAGTCGGTCGACGCCCGCGGCTCGTGCGGCCTGACACATGTTGAGCGTGCCCTTGATATTGGTGTCGACATAACTTTCGGGAGCAATGTAGCTGTAGGGAATTGCGATCAAGGCAGCGAGATGGAAGACAGTGCCGCAGCCCTCGGTGAAGGTGCGGCAGAAGGCGGCGTCGCGCACGTCGCCGCTGACTATCTCGAGGCGGAAATCACCGGCCGGGCGACTTGCGGCGACATCCTCAAGCCAACCCCAGTTATTGAACGAATTATATTGGGCCAGGGCACGCACCGTGCAGCCGGCATCGAGCAAATGCCCTACCAGATGCGAGCCGATAAAGCCGTCGGCACCGGTGACGGCAACCGGTTTGTTCTTATCAATCATATCAGCAATAATTTACCATGTTTTATGCAGCCGGTATATGCAGAGGGCTCCGGCAGGGTCGTGCCATGTCCACGACATCTTGTCGCCCTTGAGCGAGACAGTCATTCTCATCACCTCGGCCGACGTCATACCGAGCCATCCGGGGGCCTCATAGATGCCGCTGCCCTGAGAAGTGCCATTGTCGCTGTGTGTGAAGTTGAGTTCGAAGTCATTACCTTCGCGCTTCCATGTACCGAAGCGGTTCCACGAGGTGCCGTAGTCATCGATAAGGAGCACACAGTCGACGATATTGTTCTGAAAACTGAAAGTGGTAGGGCCAAATTCCATCTCGGCGCCGTCGCGCGTGTATGATTCAACACGCCATGTACCGAAAATGTCGCCGATATGGCCGTCGTTCTGACACGACTGTAACACGATCGCGAGCAGCAGAGGCAGTATATATATCAATCGCTTCATTTGCGGAAAGTTAAGTTACCTGAATAAGTGATTCCGGCCAGGACGCCGAAATTGTTGCCGCGCAGTGAACCGGCGTCGAAGGCCACAACTGCGTCGATGCGGAGGCCGTCGAGAATCTGGCGGGCGTTCCACGATGCCGACGCCATCAGCGAGTTGTCGAGCTGCGAGTATGTGGCAGGTACGCGCCCCCGGCCCCACGCCTGCTGCCAGCTGTACTTGACTGTATAGTCCCAGTCGGCACCGATGCAGCCGCGCACAGCCACATGTACGCCTCGGGCACAGTTGTGAGCGAAGCCCGAGAAGCCGTTGAGATTATAGACAGGCGAGACCAGCACGGGCGATCCGATCGACATGCCGTAATTGGCATAGCCGCCGTAGGTCTCGTTATTGTAATAGTCGTCGCCGCCTGTAGCCTCTGTCGTTATTGTCGGGCCCGACACATCGCCCGGAGCCCAGTGAATCGGGCCGCTTTGGTTGCGGAAGTCGATGTACTCGACTGCCGCACCGGTGATCAGGCCGCGTCCCGGGCGTGTATAGTAGAGGCCGTAGAGGCCATCCCAGCCGTTGCGGCGTCCGATACCGGATCCGTCCTCCCATGGCCATTGGAAGGCAAACGAGAGCTCCTGCCCGTCGCGCAGGCGGTAGCGGGCCTTGAAGTCCCAGGTTCCGAGCGAGTTACCCTCATAGTACCCGTCAGACGTGTCGCCCTGGGTAGGAAAGAACATACGGAAGATATCCTTGAACCGGAAACCGCGGTCTTCGGCCGAAATGAGCCTGCCCTGCGAATACTTGCGTGTCGAACCGGCAAACTGCCCGGCAGTCTGCATGCCTAAAGTGACGCTGAACGCCTCCGTAGGCTTCGTGCGGAAATAGCAGCGTTTGTACGTGTACCACAGGTCGCGCGCCAGCACATAGTTATAGTAATTGAACTGCGCGTCACGATAGCCGTCGTCGGTGAATATGCCGTATTCGATCTGGCCCTGGATCTGCACCCATCCGTTCGTGAACGGAATGTTCTGAAAGTCGATGAAGCCGGCTTCGGCGCCCGGAATGCCGCGGGCATTGGCGCTCCGCGTCAGATCACCTGACGAAAGCGACTCGTCGAGCAACCCCGATCTATGGTCCTTCTGACCTACCCGCAGAAACAGCGAACGGTACTTGATCTCACCGTAAAGCTGCTGGATCCATGCGGCCGACGGGCGGTTGGCACACTTTCCCCATACACCGGCATCGGCTATCCAGCGGTCGTAAGCGTTTTCAGAGGAATATCCGGCAACGATCTCGGCGGCTGCGCCCCACGAGAAGCGCCTGGCTGTGTCAATCGCCACCGACATCCGGGCATCGATCAAAGCCGAGCCCTTGCGTACCACGCGACCACCATTGAGCGAACCGATGAAATACGGCGCGAAGTCGCCGGTCGATCCGTTGCCTATGGCCGACACTGTGTAACCGGCTGCTGACTGCGCTCCGGACGACGGCGCGGCGGCTGCCAATGCGGCCGCCACAGCCAATGAAACAAGTTTCGCTTTCATACCCGCAAATTTAGTAAAATTTCGCCAGTCAACCCGCAGACTCCGCATGGAAAATAAAGAACTGAACATCTAAAAGCAAAAACACAGCAAATTTGCGTCGATTTTGAACATAAAAAAAAGACAGCATCCCTCGTTCCACGGGATTTCCGAAAAGGAGGCGCTCCGAGTCTGCGGCTTAGTTCGCGAGGAATATAGATATGTTAATATATATTAAATATCATAAATACTGGTTTTAAAGCTTTATCTTTGTCAAAAACTACGTCGAAAAATGCTACAAAGTAGATTATATAATTAAAAATGTAATTGACATAATCGACAAGTATGAAAATTATTAAATAGGCTGAGGATGGTAAGAATATTATTGGTAATGTTGGCATTGGCCGGGAGTATGTCTGCTTACGGGCAGGCGGGGAGTCCGCTTGGGAAAGAAGGTTATGTGTTGGCTGACATTATTTACAACGAGATGGTCAAGCGTGACTTTACGCCGACGAGTCAAAAAGGGCGCATAAACGATAAAAGGCGCCTGACAGTGCTCAGGACTCTTCCGAACGACACTATATACGGTTGTTTTGCTACCGGAGATGGAGCTGACAGCAATTACTATCACGTCTGGAGTTCAGTCGACAGAATCGATTTCTATCCATTTGAGACACCGCGCGGTAATATTTTCAGGTGTTACGTTCCGGACGGTGATTTAACTGAATACGTAAACAACGTATTTTCGGGGATCGAAAAGGAACCGGACGAATCCAGAATAGGATTTCTTTTGTTTGTGGTGAAGATAGCTTTCAGAAACGGGAAATTCACCGTGCTGAATTCCAAAGCACATCGGGCCGATATTTCAGACATAGCATTAGATTAAACCAACCACGCCATCATGAGAAAGATATTGATATGCGTTCTTGCTGTATTTGCGGCTTTAAACGTGCAGTGCGGAAAATCCAAGGCGAATACAACGGATGCTACTTCTGAAGAAGAATTGGAGCCGAATGAGATGGACTACAACAAATCTTCAGAAGATGTAATTATACAGAAAACTTTCGACCCTGAAGCGAAAAAGCCACGTTTTTACGAAATCCCGATAAAGGGAATGATGCCGTTGGAGACGTTTGACTTTGATCTTGATAAATTTATCAAACGACAATTTGGCGAAGAACTTATCCATGACAATAAACGATTAAGTTATAAACGATACGGTATTCCGGAGTTCTATCAACTGACGGAAATAGTCGGGCCGACCGACACTATCATGGGAATTATATGTCCGGATTTGAATCCCTACAGCCAGCCGAGGTATCTTTTTACCAACAAAACAGATACTCTGAATTATGATATAGACAACGATAACTATCGACACAGGATACCGGAGGAATATCGCAGCACTGATATATCAATTGATGAATCTCCGGATAACGATTCTCTGGATATTCATTTCAGGCTGTATCCGATCGGGGATTCCGAGCCGTTCAGACTGCTCATGGCTGACAGTCTTGACAAGCTGCCCGAAGAATATTGGAGCCCATATGCCGAAAGAGGAGTAAGCGACTATGTCGTAAAGATATACGTCAAAGATTACATAGTACGGCGAGCCGAGGTGATGCGCATATACGACACTCGGGTCCGCTTCGATTATGCCCGCCGCCATATAATACGCCGGTAGTGATTGCATATATTAAAACCACCTGCCTAAAGAAAGGCGGGTGGCTCTTGACAGGTATTGAGATCTTATGGACGAAAGCTATTTAGCCAGGTTGGTATAGATCTGCTGCTGAGCGGTATCGGCGCTGTCGATAGCCGACTGGAAAGTGGACTGAAGCTTGACCAGATAGGGGTTATAGGCCGAAATCTCGCCCTGAGCGCCCAGGTTCTGCGTAGCCTGGCGGACGCTATCGAGATCGACTCTGACGGCGGGGCTTGCATCGACTCGGTCGATCAGCTGCACTTTGTCGGCGTCGGAAGCAGAAGAGTTCACGATGGCAAGCTTCAGGCTGTCGTTCTGCTTTGAGGTGAACGATTTCCACTGGTCGGCTACCTGCGATGCAATGTCGGCCACTTTACCGTAGACCTGATCGCTAAGTTCGACAAACGCATCGGCGCGGTCGGCCTGGCGACCTTTGACGTAGAGATATCCGGCGCTTAACAGAGCTGCGCAACCGGCTATAACGATACCCATGCTGCCTACGATGAGGCCGAGAATGAAACCGGCGACTCCGAGCACGCCGAAAGCGACGGCCGACTTGCCCAGGAAGTGCAGTTCCTTACTCTCGAGCGGTCTCACATCGGCAGGAATCGCAATGGCCTTGAATCCGCGGGCCACAACGCCTTCGAGCTGAGCTTTCTGCGCACTCAGCGCGTCGCTGTAAGGCTTAAGAATTGTGTTATCCATAATCTTGTTTTTTGGAAAATGAAACGTTTTTATGGATATATAACATCAGGCGGCAAAAGAATGTTTATCAAAGGTCGCCGTCAAGTTTAAGCAGACGCTGCGCGAGCGCTGCCATGGACTGCGGCACATAGAGATCGACGGCCGCCCAGGTGTCGGTCATTGGATAGACTGACGAAATGGTGTCGTTGGTCAGCGAGGCCGGGATGCCGTTGGTCTCGAGCATGCCCCTGGCGATGTGGGCGGCGGCAGGGTCGGAGTAGGTTCCGACCCTCACCCAACCGTTCGTTGAAGTTCGTGATGCCATAGACTGATCATTTGTAGCGTGCCCAGCGGATCAGCTCGATGACGCTCGGCTTCTTGCCGTACATGAATATACCGACGCGGTAGATCTTGGCGGCGATCCATATCATCAGCATAAAGCTCAGGAACAGGACCAGAGCCGAGACGATCTCCTGCCACACGGGAATACCGAACGGCATGCGGGCCATCATCACCATGGGGGATGTGAAGGGTATTACTGAAGTCCAGACGGCCAGCGACGAGTTGGGATCATTGACCACGCTCATGGCTATTACGATAGCCAGAATGATAGGTACGACAGCGATCGACTGCAGCTGCGAGGCATCCTGAATGTTGTCGACGGCCGATCCTATAGCGGCGAATATCGATGCATAGAACAGGTAGCCGCCGATGAGGAAGACCGTCATGAACAGCATGAGTTTCGACATGAAGCCGACATCGGCCAGCTGCGACATGGCGGCTGCCATGGAGGGATCCGAGTTCGAGGCCATGCCGATCATCGTAGGCATCAGGAACACGGTGCATGCCAGCACCAGGATGGTCCAGATCAGCACCTGGGTCAGAGCCACCAGTCCTATGCCCATGATCTTGCCTGCCATTAGCTGCGCAGGCTTGACGGACGACACCACAAGTTCGAGCACGCGGTTGCTCTTCTCCTCGATGATCGAGGTCATGACCATGTTGCCGTAGAGCAGGATGAACATATAGAGGATTAGCATGGTGAACATGCCGAGCATGTACGATAGGATCGACGAGGTGGACTTGTCCTGGTCCTCATCGATACGGAATGTGGCGAGCTCGACGTTTGGCTCGATCTTACGCAGGATTTCGTCGAGATTCTCGATGTTCTGGGCCTTGATGCGGATGTCGCGGACGCTGTTCGAAATCTGATCGGAAATGAAAGCCTCGGTCTGCATTGATGAGGCGCTGCGGGTGTAGAGACTGATGCCGGTGGCCTGGTCTTCGAGAGTGTTGGGGCCGATGGTGAGAATGGCGTCGAAGCTTTCGTCGGCCTTGAGGCTGTCGAGCGGCTGTTCGGTTGCTGTGAATGTGACGCCGCCCGCGTTCTGGAGCATTGGCGCGATGACGCCTGTCTCGTCGATGACGGCGATCTTCTTTTCCTCGGGGCCCGAAAGGATGGCCATAAGCGTTGGCACGAGCATCATGGCCAGCATCAGCAGGGGCGTGAGTATGGTGGATATGATGAAACTCTTGCGACGGACACGTTCGGTGTATTCGCGCGAGATGATGATTCCAAGAGCGTTTTTCATAACTGTGCGGATGAATTGTTTGTCGAATCGTTTTCGGTGACGGTGCGGATGAATATGTCGTTCATCGACGGCAGCAGCAGGTTGAAGCTGCGGATTGTCACGGCACTGTTGGCGGCTCCGATGACGGTGCGGACATCGTCGGGAGAGCGCAGGGCGAAGGTCGCGGTGTGGGCGCCGTCGCGGTTGACGGCTCCGGGCACCAGGTCGTCGACCATCGGTGCGAGAGCGGCGCGGAATGCGGCGGCATCGCCGTCGAAGGCCACCTCGTAGCGGTTGTCGCTGAAACGTCGGCGCAGTTCGGCCACGTTGCCGGTCAGAATGTTGTGCGACTTGTTGATCAGGGTGATGTTGTCGCAGAGTTCCTCGACCGAAGCCATGTTGTGGGTCGAGAAGATGACCGTGGCTCCCTGGTCGCGCAGCTCGAGGATCTCGCGCTTGAGCACCTCGGCGTTGATCGGGTCAAATCCCGAGAAGGGCTCGTCGAAAATGAGCAGCCGCGGACGATGGAGAACCGTGACGATGAACTGCACCTTCTGGGCCATGCCCTTGGAGAGTTCCTGCACCTTCTTGTCCCACCACGTCGAGATCTCGAGCTTCTCGAACCACTGCTTCAGAGCCGTGCGGGCCTCGTTGCGGCCCATGCCCTTTAGGCGCGCGAAGAACATGGCCTGGTCACCGACCTTCATCTTCTTGTAGAGACCTCGCTCCTCGGGCAGGTAGCCGATATGCACGAGGTCATCGGCCGTGAGTTGATGACCTTCGAACAGTACGCGGCCCGTGTCGGGCGCCGTGATATGATTGATTATGCGCAGGAGGGTCGTCTTGCCGGCGCCATTCGGTCCGAGCAGACCGTAGACACCGCCCGCCGGCACCTCGAGCGATACGTTGTCGAGCGCAACATGATTCGTGAACGCTTTACCGACATTTTCTACTGTAATTATATTTTCCATATACTCTTTTGACGCGGCGTAGATGCGAAAATCACATCGCCGGCGCATATTTTTTCCTCAAGGCTAAAAAAATTCCGGCTACGAGGGGATTCATAGCCGGAACCGGTGTATCGTGCACTGCCGCGTAAGCGGATCAGTGGATTATGTCGTATTTGCGGAAGACCTTCTCGATCTTCTCCAGAGCAGTGGTGACCTGCTCCTTGGTGTGCGTTGCCATCAGAGAGAAGCGGATCAGGGTGTCCTGGGGAGCTACCGCAGGCGAAACTACCGGATTGACGAATATACCCTCTTCGAGCAGATCATGGGTTACATGATATGTCTTATAATCGTCGCGGATGAACAGCGGGATGATCGGGGTCGAGGTCTTGCCGATCTCCACACCCATATTGCGGAAACCTTCGAGGGCGTAGTTGGTGAGCTCCCAGAGGTGATCCTGGCGCCAGGTTTCTTCCTCGAGCAGATCGATGGCCTTCAAGGCGGCAGCTGTGGAGGCGGGTGTAATGCTTGCCGTGAAGATGTACGACCGCGAGTGGTGGCGGAGGAAATTGGTGATCTCCTTGTCGCAGGCGATGAAACCGCCCAGTGAGGCGAGTGACTTCGAGAATGTGCCCATGATAAGGTCGACATCGTCGGTGAGTCCGAAATGGTTGACTGTGCCGCGGCCCCCCTTGCCGAAGACGCCGATGCCGTGGGCCTCGTCGACCATCACGGCTGCATTGTACTGCTTGGCCAGGCGCACGATCTCGGGAACGTTGGCTACGTCGCCTTCCATTGAGAAGACACCGTCGGTGACTATCAGCTTCACCTTGTCGGGCTTGCAGCGCTGGAGCTGCTGTTCAAGCGACTCCATGTCGTTGTGCTTGTATTTGAACTGCTGCGAGAACGACAGGCGGCGCCCCTCGATGATGGAGGCATGATCCTGCTCGTCCCACAGAATATAGTCTTCGCGACCGGTCAGACACGAAACCACACCCAGATTGACCTCGAAGCCGGTCGAGTAGATCATCACATCTTCCTTGCCGATATATTCGGCCAGACGCTTCTCAAGCTTTTTGTGAAGATCAAGCGTGCCGTTGAGGAAGGGGGAGCCGGCGCATCCCGTACCGTATTTCTTGGTGGCCTCGATGGCTGCTTCCTTGATGCGGGGGTCGTTGACCAGACCGGAATAGCAGTTCGAGCCGAACATCAGCACTTTCTTTCCATTGATGATGACTTCAGGATTCTGCTCCGACGAGATAGCCCTGAAATAGGGATATACACCTGCGGCCTTAGCCTCCTGAGGCGCGGTGTACTTAGCAAGTTTAGCTTGTAATAGCTTCATAGCTGGTTGGTTATAGTCTGTTGGTTTAAACTATCTGACTGGAAATGTCACTAAGTCAGGCTGCAAAGTTACAAAATTTATTGGATAATTTGTCCAATCTTAAGCACTTTTTTCAGCATTTGTGCATTACTGCAAGCAAAATGACAGGCTAAAACGTCACCGGCAAGACAGTTATCGCAGAATCATGAGATTCGGAAAATCGGCGAACGACAGGTCGGAGTAAACCCCGCGGGCGGCCTGCGTGGTCTCGAGCCAGATCTTGTCGCAGCCGCGGCTGCGGGCACGGCCGACCAAGGCCTCTACTACGGCATGCGCCACGCCGTGCCCCCGCGCCTGGGGCACGGTGAAGATGTTCATCAGATAGCCGTTGCGGCCCGACGGATTGTCGGGCGACGGCATTTCGCGCGAATAACACACTGCGCCGCAGCCGACAGGCTCGCCGTCGATTTCGGCGACGTAGAAGTCGTAGGCACCCGTATGTTCGAGATATTCGGCGTTGGCGGCGATGAGCGACTCCGTGGGCGGGGAGCCGAATACATCGGCCACTACGCGCCGCCGCCATTCGAGTATTTCTGTCAGATCATGCGCCAGACGCAGTGTAGTCATTGCTTCACTTTCCATAATTCATCAATCCGTTAACAATGCTCCGCCGGCTTTGGTTCAAAAGGCACGTGACCGCCGCCTCCCGGCGACGGCCACGTTTCAGTTCATTTCTATCGTTAATATCTGCAATAAATTATAATGAAATCTTGAACGCATGGGCGCCCGCGCGGACGATATATACGCCGGGGTGCATGCCGGCTACGCGGGTGGCTTCGGCTGTGCCGGTTGCGACAAGCGCGCCCGCCAGCGAATACACGCCGACTTCGGTCGCTGCCGGCACGCCGCTGACTGTCAGCACCGCGCCTCTGAGGCTGACAGCAGCTTCGGCGTCGGCCTTGATGTCGGCGACCGAAGTCAGCCGGTTGTAAAGGCGGTAGACACCCATGCCGTTGGCCGGGCAGTACTGATATATGGTGAAGTCCTGCGGAGCCGTCTCCTCGGCGATGAGCCAGTTGAAGGTGGAGTAGTTGCCGCCTTCTTCATAGCCCAGATTGCCGATCGGGTCGACCGATGCGATTACCGTGCCGAGCGACTGATTGCGCACCGTGAAGCCGCCCTTGTAGTTGGCTCCCGAATTGTGCACGAAGATACGGTTGTGGTTTATGGTGAAGAAGGCCGCTCCGCCGGTCGAGTTGCGCGCGGGAGGCGTTGTCGAAGCGCCGCCGACGGAGAAATCCTCGCTCACAAGGCCGCGGTAGTAGTAGATACCCTTGTTGCGCACCTGATAGTACCACTTCACGTCGCTGTTTTCGGTGGGGATAATGTAGCCGGCGGCCGAGCCGGGAATCTCAAGCTCGTTAGAGGCTTTTGCGCTAACCAGCAGGCCGTTGGCCACCTCGAGAATATTGGCCTGAGTCTTGCCGTTGGGATACAGGTATATATAGCCGCCGAAGTCGCCCAGCACGTCGCCGGATGCGCTGATGAAGTTGGTCTGGCCGCTCACGGGCACATTCACCGTCAGGCGCGTCGGATACTCGTATTCGTCGGGCATCGCACCGGCCGGATATATTATGAAGGTATGCTCGTCGCCGGTGAGCTTGTCGTCGCGCACTATGATGTTGCCTGCGTCGTCGCGGCAGCAGCCCCAGCCGGCACCGCCGGGAATCGAGCCGAGGCACTCCCCGTCGCGGAAAATATAGATGAGTTTATCGACGCAATCGTTCACATAGAAGAGTCCGTCGACAGCCGTACCCTGCTGAGCATTGGTGCCGTGGATGTGCTCCGGAGCGTTGCCGCTTACGGTGGAACGCACCCATTTGGTTTCGAATACGAGATCGACCTCGCCCGGATCGGGGAGCTGTTCGGGGGGAATGATCACGGGCAGGTTCTGGGCGTCGAGACGGTCGGTAGTGATGAAGTCGCACCCCCAGCCGGCGTACTTGCGGTAGCCGGCATCGTCGTTCGTGGTCCACATATTTACCTTCAGGCCGGCCTTGTGATATTTCAGCACGGTGTTTTCATCGAAATATCCGGCCTGGATGTCGGCATCGATCCCCCACTCCACGCACCAGTCGAAGTGATTGGCCCAGTACTGGCCGGTGAGGAACTGCAGCTCGATGTCGGGATAATTCTTGCGGATATATTCCAGACACGGCTTCATGGAGGTCATGATGATGCAGCGGTTGCGGTAGCCGTAGTCCTCGAGGGTCTGAATTAGCAGCGGGATGTTGGAGCAGTCGTTGTTGTTGACACCCGTGGCCCACTTGAGCTCGATCAGGGGCATGATGTCGAGTTCGTCGCAGAGATCGAGCCAGTTTTCGAGCGAAAGCAGTGTGCCGGTGTACTTGACGCCGCTGCGGGTCTGCGACAATGTCTCGCTCTGCAGTTGCTCGAGCGTAGACGAAGCGATGGTGTATGAGCCGCCCAGACGCTTGGTGTCATCGTCGTGACTGAGCACGAAATGCTTGTCGCGTGTCACTTTCAGATCGCTCTCTACGTACTTGTAGCCGAGTGCCGCGCCGCGGCGGAAAGCCTCTTCGGTGCTTTCGACGCCGTAGCCGCTGCCGCGGTGGCCTACCAGCACGGGCTGCGCGGACACCGTCATCGCGACAGCCGCCAGCAGAAGTGTGAGGTAAAGTTGTTTCATGGTACGAAAATCAGTTGTTTTGTTTCAGGTATGCGGCAAAGGTAGCCATAATTCTCCGAAAAACAAACCTCCGCCGCGAAAAACCGCATTTAATTACAATAATTCTTCGTATCTTTGCGGTCAAACGTACGGCATGGATATTTTGCATTATGCGTAATCTGCTATATTTAGTTTTGCTGGTCGTCATTACCGGCTGCGGTTACTCGCATTCCCGCCTCAGGGCGCTCGACGAAGCGCAACGCCTGATGCAGAGCGACCCGTCGGCAGCCCTGTCGAAACTCAATAAAATCGATGTATCGGAATTCCAGGATTCCGCGACGATGGCCCGATGGGCGCTACTGTACAGCGAGGCGCTGGTCGTCAACAGGCTGTCGGCGCCCACCGACACGATTGTAGACATAGCCATCGACTACTATGGCCGACACAACCTTACCGACGAGTTCAACAAGGCATCGCGCCTGAAAGCGCTGATACGCTCCTCCAGTGAAACGGATGCCCTTGCGACGGCTCTGTACCTTCAGAAAGAAAAGGAATTTTTCCTGTATAAAGAGCGGTCGAAACGAGAGCTGATTATGCTTGCCGGCCTCATAATACTGCTTCTTGCCGGAGGCATTATAGTATGGATGCGGCAGCGGATGAAACTGCAGGCCGCAAGCAACGATATGCTGATGGCGGAAGCGTCGGGGCTTAAATGCCGGCTCGCCGCAAGCCGCGACGATATCGACCGGCTGAAATTAAAGCTGCACGGTCTGCTTGAAAACCGGTTCTCGCTGATTGACTCTCTTTGCCAGACATATTATGAATCTCAGGGTACGAAGTCTGAGCGGAAAGCGATTATCGACAGGGTAAAAACCGAAATCGAATCCGTGCGCTCCGACTCATTTCCCGAAATGGAACAGGCCGTCAATGATTGCCGCGACAACATTCTTGTAAGAATCAAAGAGTCCGACCCTGAAATCAAGCGGGATGACTATACGCTTCTGGTATATATCGCAAGCGGTCTGTCGACGCGAACGATAAGCCTGCTTCTCGGTGAATCCGTCGAGGTGGTATATAAACGTAAATCCCGGCTGAAATCGCGTCTCAGGGAGTCCGTAGCGATCAAAAATCCCGATATCATGGCTATTTTCTGACTTATTTTTACCTCCGGTCAGACTTTTTGAAAACACGTCAGCTTATACCGCTGATCGGCAATATGTTGCTAACCCTAATGTCAGATTAATTTTTTGGAGTCCGATAGTGTCAGTGAGTAATTTTGCATCAAAATTTTCACTCACATGAAAGCTACAGTACTATTACCCGTCCTCACCGCCATTCTTATAAGCGAAAGCGGTCATGCACAGAATCAGGAAGCGGCGGACAGCCTCACCCGCGAACTCCGGGAGGTCATCGTAACCGCCCGACAGCCGGCGACTAAATTGATCGGCTCGACCCTCGTTTCAACCATTCCCGGCACCAACCTTGCCGAACTCGGCACTGCACTTGATGTGCTTGCGCAGTTGCCGATGATCAAGGTTGAGGACAGTGCCGTCAGTGTCATTGGTAAGAACAATATTGAAATCTATATCGACGGGCGCCCCATGCGCGACGGAAATGAGTTGCAGCAGCTCCTTTCGTCAAATCTCAAGAAAGTGGAGCTGCTCATGGCTCCGGGAGCTGCTTACGAAAGTACCACGGGTGCGGTGCTTAAAATCACGACACGCCGAAATTTCGTGCAAGGGCTGTCGCTTACCGACCGGTTTATACTTGACCGCCGCCGCAAATGGTCGGTTTTGGATTATCTCTCATTAAGTTATAGAACAGGCGATTGGGAGTTATTTGCCAATGGTACGATAAATCACAATAATTCACTCTCAAAAGGATTGACTACCAATACTCTTATATATGAAGGCAAGGAAACAGTAGTAGGGAGCAGCCAACATAATTCATACCCTACGACAACAGGCGTTGTCAAGGCAGGATTCAACTATGCCAATGGCCCACAATCGTTTGGTGCCTATTACCGTTACAATCCCGAACGCGGCGATTTCAATAACACAGGCAGCGAATGGCTCAACGACAATCCGGCAATCAGCAGTAATATAGACAAACACACCATGGCACACAGCCACCTTGCTTCACTGTATTATGAAAACACTTTTGCTGATAAATACCTTCTCCACATCGACGGGGATTATCGATGGTCAAAGACCAACAATAATGTCGCGACAACTTATCCCGACACCGATAACACCCCAGTCAATTCGACCGATGAACGTACTTCGACGCTCTGGGCCGGGAAGGCATACCTGAATTTCCCTTTGTGGAAAGGCGAGTTTATAGTCGGAACACAGGACAGCTATACCCATACTTCGCTGGATTACCGCATGTTGAACGCCTCAGTAAGCGAATATATACCTTCAGCTCTGACCGACGCACGGCAGACCGCCGCCGCTTTGTTCGCTTCTTGGTCCCGTATGTTCGGCAAATTCTCCCTTTCGGCGGGTGCGAGATACGAATATGTCGATTATGACTTTAAGGTCAACGGCGAGCGCGACGGGAATGTCAGCCGCCGCGACCATCTGCTGACTCCCGATTTGTCGCTTGGTTACTCATTCAACGAAGAATCGCAGATAAGTCTCAGTTATAAAATGGCAACAGTCAAGCCTCCGTATTCACAACTTACCGGCTCGCTTAGTTACACAGGATTGCACCAAATCGAGGGTGGCAATCCGGCGTTGCATGACGAGCGGATGCACGACATTCAGCTTTTCGGAATGTGGAAAGGTTTCATGCTGCAGGCTGACTATACCCGTTCGTTCGACACCTACGCCTACGTCAAACAACTGTATCCCGCCGACAATCTCCAGCTGATTATGCATCCGGTCAATATAGATATTTCGGCATTGAGTTTATATCTCGTCTGGAGTAAACCTGTGTGCCGATGGACTCCGAATGTTACGGCCGGCATGTATCGTCAGTGGCTGCAGCTCGACAATCACCGATACGACAAGCCGATATTCTCTTATTATTTCGACAATACTTTCTCCTTCCCTCACGGGTGGACAATTGCAGCCAATATCAGCGGCAGCTCCCGGGGCGATATGCACACCAACCGCTTTGGCGCATCATGGTTCACGATGGACGCATCGGTCGGAAAAACACTCCTGAACAGATCCCTGACCGTCAAGCTGTCGGCTACCGACATATTCAATACGGCAAACAATGACTGGACTATGAATACATACGGCGTGTTTGTGGACAAACGCCAAAGCTATGACCGCCGGGGAGTTTCCCTCAATATCATCTACAACTTTCAGCCCCGCAAGAGCAAGTACAAAGGCTCATCGGCAGCCGAAGAGGAAATGAAGCGGCTCTGACAATGCCGCAGCCTCGCCGGCACCGGCCGGCGAGGCTGCGGCAGAATGCAGAAGTGTCAGGAAGCGGCAAGGATGGCGGCCATCTGCCCGGCCAGGGCGCGGGCTTTGGCGGCGGCAGCCTGGGCGAAATCGTCGCCGGCCGAGGCATGTATGATGCCGCGCGAAGAGTTCACAAGTAGGCCGACTTCGTCTATTAGGCCGTAGCGGCAAACCTCTTCGAGACTGCCGCCCTGGGCCCCCACACCCGGCACAAGGAAGAAGCTGCGCGGAGCCAGCCGGCGGCAGTCGGCGATGAGCTCGCCGCGTGTGGCGCCTACCACGTACATCATATTGACGGGCGAGCCCCATTTTAGCGACCGCTTGATGACGCGCTCGAAGACGTGGGCGCCGTTGCCGTCGGTGATCATCTGGAAGTCCTCGCTGCCCTTGTTGGAAGTAAGCGCAAGCAGCACTGCCCACTTGTCGGGAGTCTCGAGGAAGGGCTTCACCGAGTCTTCGCCCATATAGGGAGCTACAGTGACGGCATCGACGCCGCTGTGCTCGAAGAAAGCCTTGGCGTACATGCGGGCTGTGTTGCCGATATCGCCACGCTTGGCGTCGGCGATGACGAACATGTCGGGGTATTTCTCGCGGATATAGGCCACGGTCTTGTCAAATACGTCGAGGCCGGGCGCTCCCATCACTTCGTAGAAGGCAAGATTGGGCTTGTAGGCCACGGCATATGGGGCAGTGGCGTCGATGACGGCCTTGTTGAACTCAAGTACGCCCTCAGCGCCGCGCGCGGCCAGGACCGGCGGCATCTTGGACGGGTCGGGGTCAAGGCCCACGCACAGGAACGACTTCTTTTTCAGTATGTTCTCGACAAGTTCGGTTCGCTTCATAGCAGTATGTGTTGGTTTGTTAAATTCATAATTCGGCAGCCTTGAGTCTCTCGGCATTCTCGGTGGAACTCAAATGATAGATTATGTCGTCGAGATCGCCGCCGAGGATTCCATCGAGGTTGTAGACGGTGTAGTTGATGCGGTGGTCGGTGACGCGGCCCTGCGGGAAGTTGTAGGTGCGGATTTTGGCCGAACGGTCGCCGGTCGACACGAGCGTGCGGCGCTTCGACGCTATGTCATCGAGATACTTCTGATGCTCCTTGTCATATATGAATGTGCGCAGGCGGCTCAGTGCCCGCTCCTTGTTTTTAGGCTGGTCACGAGTCTCGGTGCACTCTATAAGTATCTCGTCGACCTGACCCGTAAGTGGATTTTTCCACTTGTAGCGCAGGCGTACACCCGACTCTACCTTGTTGACATTCTGGCCGCCGGCGCCCCCCGAGCGGAAAGTATCCCACTTGATTTCGCCTTCGTTGATCTCGACGTCGAAAGCTTCGGCCTCGGGGAGCACGGCCACTGTGGCGGCTGATGTGTGGATGCGGCCCTGGGTCTCGGTCGAAGGCACGCGCTGCACCCGGTGGACACCGCTCTCGTATTTAAGCGTGCCGTAGACGCCCTCGCCCTCGACACTGATCACGACTTCCTTGTAGCCTCCTACGGCGCCCTCGCTGGCCGAGGTGATGGCCGTGCGCCAGCCCTTGAGCTCGCAGTATTTCAGATACATGCGCGCGAGGTCGCCTGCGAAGAGCGCGGCCTCGTCGCCGCCGGTGCCGGCGCGGATCTCGAGGATGGCGTTCTTGTCGTCCTCTGGGTCGGCGGGGATAAGAAACAGCTTGATCTCTTCGTCGACGGCAGTCAGGGACTCAGTGGCTTCGCTGACAGCCTTTTCGGCAGCGGCCTTCTCGTCGGCGCTGTCCCCGAGCTCTATGACTTCGGTGTAGAAAGCGATGTCGTCGGCAAGCTTGCGGCGGCGTGCGACGGCTGCGGCCAGTTTGCCCAGGTGTTTGTACTCCTTGGTCAGCTTCACGAACCGCGCCCGGTCGGCTGCCACTGCCGGATCGCCCAGTAAGGTCTCTATTTCGGCATATCGGTTCAGATGAGTGTCTATCAGTGCATTGATTCCGTCGGCCATAGTGTCATGCTGTTTATGACTGCAAAGTTAGCAAAAATTTTTCAGACTTTTCGGGCAGCAACCGTAAACAATGTAAGAGCGGCCGTGTTATTGAAAATAAAGTACCTTAAAAAAATTAACACTCACATAAAACACAGTAAAGACATGAAGAAACTGTTTCTCGCACTCGTAGCAGTGCTCGGCCTGGCCACAGCCGCCAGCGCACAGAAAGCCCAGCTGCAGGTCAGCTACGGCGGATACACACAGATGGATGCCATGGACATGCACGACGGCGGCAAGGTCAACACCGCCTGGGGTGATATCACGGCCGGTATATACTTCAACGTTGCGCCCAAGTTCAAGGCAGGCTTCACGTACACGTTCTCGTCATCATCGTACAAGCACGCCGACGACGCCAATATCTACTACCACGTGATCATGCTCAACGGCCGTTACGACTACTACCGCAACTCTATCGTGAAGCTCTACGGCCATCTCGGCATCGGCTGCGACATCTCGCACATGACCTACTACGACGAAAGCAAGAACAAGGGATATTTTGCCTTCCAGATCTCGCCTCTCGGCGCTGAAGTCGACATCAACCGCACCATATCCATGTTCGGCGAACTGGGTTTCGGCGCCCAGGGTCTCCTTCAGGTCGGCTTCCGCTTCAACCTCTGACATATCGATGACATACATAACTACCATAACTACCGGCGCGAGCTCACAACAGGGACCGCGCCGATTTTATGTTAAACAACATATGATTTTTTAGTGGCTGTTTTGAGAATTATTCATAAATTGCGGCCACAAAATTCCAATATCTGAAAAACATAATCATTCTGATAGCATGAAAGTTTACAAGACTAACGAAATCAAGAACATAGCCCTGCTCGGAAGCAAGGGCTCCGGTAAGACCACACTCGCTGAGGCAATGCTCTTCGAGTGTGGAGTTATAAAACGCCGCGGCACTGTCGAAAGCGGCACCACCGTCTGCGACTATTTCCCGGTGGAAAAGGAATACGGCTCGTCGGTATTCTCGACCGTGTTCTACGCCGAATTCAACGGCAAGAAGCTCAACGTAATCGACTGTCCGGGCGCCGACGACTTCGTGGGCAACGCCATCACCGCCCTTAACGTAACCGATACGGGCGTCATCGTCATCAACGGCCAGTACGGCGTGGAAGTAGGCACTCAGAACATCTTCCGCACCGCCAATTCAATAAACAAACCTATAATCTTCGCGCTCAACCAGCTTGACGGCGAAAAAGCCGACTACGAGAACGTTGTCGAGCAGATGCGCGAGATCTTCGGCCCGAAGGTCACCCCTATCCAGTATCCGCTGGCCTGCGGCCCAGGCTTCAACTCGATCATCGACGTACTGATCATGAAGAAACTCACCTGGGGTCCCGACGGCGGCGCTCCCAAGGTTGAGGAAATCCCCGCCGAGGAACACGACCGCGCCCAGGAGCTGCACCACGCCCTGGTCGAGGCTGCCGCCGAAAATGACGAGTCGCTGATGGAGAAATTCTTCGAGACCGAGAAGCTGTCGGAGGACGAGCTGCGCCTCGGCATCCGCAAGGGCCTGATCGACCGCTCGATCTACCCGGTATTCTGCGTCAGCGCCGCCAAGGACATGGGCGTGCGCCGCATGATGGAATTCCTGGGCAACGTCGTTCCGTTCGTCGACGATATGCCCGCTCCGGTCGACACTGCCGGCGACGAGGTCAAGCCCGACGCCAACGGCCCGCTGAGCATCTATGTGTTCAAGACCACCGTCGAGCCCCACATCGGCGAAGTCAGCTACTTCAAGGTAATGTCGGGCACACTCACCGCAGGCGCCGATCTCGACAACATGACACGCGGCTCGAAGGAACGTCTGGCTCAGCTGTTCTGCGTATGCGGGCAGATCAAGACCCCCGTCGACAAACTCGAGGCAGGCGACATCGGCGCCAGCGTCAAGCTCAAGGATGTCCGCACCGGCAATACCCTCGACCAGAAGGGCTGCGAGTACGAGTTCGACTTCATCAAGTACCCCGCGCCCCGCTATCAGCGCGCCGTACGCCCCGTGACCGAGAGCGACGCCGAGAAGCTCAACGTCATCCTCACCCGCATGCACGAGGAGGATCCCACCTGGGTCGTAGAGCAGTCGAAGGAACTCAAGCAGACCATTCTGTCGGGCCAGGGCGAATTCCACCTGCGCACACTCAAATGGCGTGTGGAGAACAACGACAAGCTGCCCATCGTATTCGAGGAGCCGAAGATCCCCTACCGCGAGACCATCACCAAGGCAGCGCGCGCCGACTACCGCCACAAGAAGCAGTCGGGAGGCTCGGGCCAGTTCGGTGAAGTTCACCTGATCATCGAGCCCTACAGCGACGATATGCCCGCCCCGGACACCTACAAGTTCGGTAACCAGGAATTCAAGATGAGTGTCCGCGACACTCAGGAAATACCCCTGGCATGGGGCGGCAAGCTCGTCGTATGTAACTGCATCGTAGGCGGCGCCATCGACGCCCGCTTCATCCCTGCCATCGTCAAGGGCCTTATGGACCGTATGGAGCAGGGCCCGCTCACAGGCTCTTATGCCCGCGACGTGCGCGTCTGCATCTACGACGGCAAGATGCACCCGGTCGACTCGAACGAAATCTCGTTCCGCCTCGCAGGCCGCAACGCTTTCAGCGAAGCTTTCCGCAACGCCAATCCGAAAGTGCTCGAACCCGTATATGACGTAGAAGTGCTCGTGCCCGGCGACGTCATGGGCGACGTCATGAGCGACCTGCAGGGCCGACGCGCCATCATCATGGGCATGACCAGCGAGAACGGCTTCGAAAAGATTACAGCCAAGGTGCCCCTGAAAGAAATGTCGAGCTATTCCACGGCCCTGAGCTCGATCACGGGCGGACGCTCGTCATTCACCATGAAGTTCGCATCCTACGAACTCGTGCCCGGCGACGTACAGGAGAAGCTCCTGAAAGAATACGCCGAAAAGAACCAGAACGAAGACTAACCGATACTGAAATGAAAGATAGAAGTGCCCGCTGCAGCGATGCAGCGGGTGCTTCGTTATTTTTAAGACCGCTTATGCCGCGCGGTTTGATTATTTTTCGTAACTTTGGGCCTTGCAAACAGAGATCTGAGACTATATGCGATATATCTCCACTATATTACTCTCCGCGACGGCCGCCCTCTCCCTGGCCGCCGCACCGATCGACGAAGGTAAACGTCTTTACAACGACGGTGACTACGAAGGCGCCCTGCAGCACTTCGAAGCCCTGCAGCGGAAATCGCCGCGCGACGGGAGCGCCAACTACTGGCTCGGCGCCACCCTGATCGCCCTCGACCGGGCCGAGGAGGCCCGCCGCTACCTCACCACAGCCGAAGGCCGCGGTGTGGCCGATGCAGCCCTGGCCCTTGCCGACCTCGACGCCCGCCGATACCGCCCCGCCGATGCCGTGGAACACCTCGACGAGTACGAGCGTCTGCTACGCAAGAACAAGCGCGCCGTGCCCGACGACCTCGAAGAGCGCCGCTCGCGCCTGGTGACCATGGAGAACATGCTATCGCGCGTCGAGCGCATCACCGTGATCGACTCGATGGCCGTCGACGCCGACGAATTTTTCCGGGCATACAGGCTTTCGCCCGAGGCCGGGCGCTTCGTCAGCGGCGCCACAGCCCGGCTTCCGCAGGCCGAGATGGCTTTCATGCCCCAGAACAACACCGAAATCATCTACTCGCAGCCCGACTCGGCCGGCACGTTCACCCTCTATTCCGCCGACATACTCGACGACGGCAGCCTCGATCACGCCCAGCCGCTTCAGGGCGACAACCTCGGTGGAGGTGGCAATGCCGAATATCCGTTCATGCTGTCCGACGGCCTGACCCTATACTTCGCCAACGACGGCGAGGAATCGCTCGGCGGCTACGACATATTCATGACGCGCCGCGACGGCGACGGCGGATTCCTGCAGCCCCAGAACATCGGAATGCCCTACAACTCGCCCGACGACGACTACCTGCTGGCCATCGACGAGACCACCGGCGCCGGCTGGTGGGCTACCGACCGCAACCACATTCCCGGCAAGGTCACGATCTACGTGTTCGTACCTTCGGACTCACGCGTCAACGTCGACAGCGACGACCCCGACCTGGTGGCGCTCGCGCGGCTCGACAATATTTCGCTCACACAGGCTCCCGGCGCCGACTATTCGGGTGTCCGGAGCAAAATCGAGGCTGCGGCCTCCGCTTCGGCCGACAGCACGCGGCCGACAGCCGCCGCATTCGCGCTTCCGATCGGCTCGACTACAGTCATATACCACAATCTGTCGGATTTCCGCTCGCCGCAGGCACGTCAGCTGATGGCCAAAGCCATCGACACGCGCGCACGCATCAACGGCATTACGGCTAAACTGACCGCCCTGCGCGAGGCATACCGAGGAGGCGACCGCTCGTCGGCCATCACCATCACCAACCTCGAGGACGAGCTCGACGGCGCACGCCGCGAATACGACTCACTTGTCAACAAGGCCATCGAGGCAGAGCAGAGGCACTGAACCTGCATGATGTAAGAAAACCAACGTCAATCAACAATATATCACAATGGAACTGACACTTATTCTGCTGATAGTGGCCCTGGTGGTGCTGCTCTGCGTATTTTTCTACTACTGCCCGTTCTTCCTGTGGATTTCCGCCCGGGTCAGCGGCGTCCGCATCTCGCTGATGCAGCTTGTGCTGATGCGAATCCGTCAGGTACCCGCGTCGGTCATCGTTCGCGCTCTGATCGAGGCCCACAAGGCCGGCCTTAGCGACGTGACCCGCGATGACCTCGAGGCCCACTATCTGGCCGGCGGCAATCCCGAGCGCGTGGTCCACGCCCTCGTATCCGCTGCCAAGGCCAACATACCCTTAGGCTTCAAAATGGCTACGGCCATCGACCTCGCCGGCCGCGACGTATTCCAGGCCGTGCAGATGAGCGTCAATCCCAAGGTCATAGACACACCGCCCGTCACGGCAGTAGCCAAGGACGGCATCCAGCTGATAGCCAAGGCCCGCGTGACTGTACGCGCCAACATCCGCCAGCTCGTCGGCGGTGCGGGCGAGGACACCGTCCTGGCCCGCGTAGGCGAAGGCATCGTATCGTCGATCGGCTCCTCGGAGTCGCACAAGCAGGTACTCGAGAATCCCGACTCGATCTCGAAACTCGTCCTCAGCAAAGGCCTCGACTCGGGCACCGCGTTTGAAATACTGTCGATTGATATCGCCGACATCGACATAGGCAAGAACATCGGCGCCGTGCTGCAGATCGACCAGGCCCAGGCCGACAAGAACATCGCCCAGGCCAAGGCAGAGGAACGCCGCGCCATGGCCATCGCGCTGGAACAGGAAATGAAGGCCAAGGCACAGGAAGCCCGCGCCAAGGTCATCGAGGCCGAGGCCGAACTGCCCCGGGCCATGGCCCGCGCTTTCGAATCGGGCAATCTCGGCATCATGGACTATTACCGGCTCAAGAACGTGGAGGCCGACACACACATGCGCGCCTCCCTTGCCGACGACGACTTCTCGAAAGCCAACGCCTGATCAAGTGAAGTTCTTACAGACCCGACACATGGACCTGACCGAGATCATTCATTCGACCCGACACTACAATTTTCACACCCACACCCAGTTCTGCGACGGCCGCTCGACCATGGCTGAAATAGCCGGTCAGGCTGTCGCAGACGGCTTCACGCATCTCGGCTTTTCGCCTCACTCGCCCATCGCCGTCGACTCGCCATGCAACATGAGCCGAAACGACGTGGCCTCATACCGGGCAGAAGCCAGCCGCCTCGGCGCCGAGCTATCCCTGAAAGTCTTCACCGGCATGGAGATTGACTATCTGAATCCCGCTCACGGCCCGTCGGCTCCATATTTCACCGACCTCGGCCTTGACTTCGCCATAGGCTCAGTGCATTTCGTACCCTCGCAGCGCGGTGAATACATAGACATCGACGGCAGCTTCGAGCGGTTCGCCCGTAATATGGATATGAAGTTCGACGGCGACCTGCGCTACGTGGTCGAGACGTTCTATGACCAGTCGGCCGAGATGCTCAGCCGCGGCGGCTTCGATATCCTGGGGCATTTCGACAAGATCACCAAGAACGCCGCCGTCTACGACCCGGACCTTGAACAGCACGGCTGGTACACCGACCTGACCGCGGCCTACATCAGCGAAATCATCGCCTCCGGGGTCATAGTAGAAATCAACACCAAGGCCATCGACTCCGACCTGCGCTTCTACCCGCATCACAGCTACTGGAAGCAGCTGACCGATGCCGGAGTGGAGCTTGCAGTCAACTCCGACTGCCACTACGCCGACCGCATCAATTTCGGTCGTGACGAAGCCTTCCGTCTTCTCGAATCATACGGCTACCGCTATTGACATCAAGCATCTGACTGACGAAATGACCGCAAACCGAATGAAATCCATCCCCCTGCAGCTGCTCGCGCCGGCCCGCGACGCCGATACTGCACTGGCCGCCATATCACACGGCGCCGATGCCGTCTACATCGGCGCGCCCGCATTCGGCGCCAGAAGTGCGGCCTCCAATACCGTCAGCGAAATCCGGCGCGTGGTCGAGGCCGCCGAACCGTTCGGTGTCAAGGTATTTGTAACGCTCAACACCGTACTGCTCGACAGCGAGCTGCCCGAGGCCCGGCGCCTCGTCGGCGAACTGTGGTACGCCGGCGTCGACGCACTCATCATCCAGGATCCGGCTCTGCTCTCCACGGATCTGCCGCCGATCGATCTCCACGCCTCCACCCAGTGGAACAGCGACACCGTCGGGAAGATCGAAATGCTATCGCGCGCCGGATTCTCGCAGATCGTCGTGCCGCGCGAGTTTTCGCTCGCGAAGATCCGTCAGGCAAAGGATGCCGTCGGCGACCGCGCCGAGCTCGAGGTCTTCGTCCACGGCGCTCTTTGCGTAAGCTACAGCGGTGGATGCCATGCCGGCCAGGTGCTTTCCGGCCGCAGCGCCAACCGGGGCCGTTGCCCGCAGGTCTGCCGCTACGAATTCACACTCACCGATGCCGCAGGACGCCCCGTAGCTCAGCTGCCCGACGGCGGACCCGCCACACGCCACTGGCTGTCGCTCGCCGACATGAACCGCCTCGACTCCCTGCAGGCGCTCGCCGATGCGGGAGCCTCGTCGTTCAAGATCGAAGGCCGGCTCAAACCCGTCTCATACGTCAAGAATGTCACAGCCGCCTACTCGCGCGAACTCGACCGCATAGTGGCCGCTTCCGGCGGGCGCTTCCGGCGCGCATCCTTCGGCCGCACCGACATCATCTTCGCTCCCGACCCGGCCCGCAGCTTCAACCGCGGATTCACACACTATTTCCTGCGTCCTGCCGACCGCAGCGGCATCACGTCATGGGCCACCCCGAAGTGGGTCGGTCCGAAGGTAGCCATTCTCACCGGTGCCCGAGGTCTCGTCCTCACCGTGAAAGCCGAAACAGAGCTGCACAACGGCGACGGGCTTGCCTGGTTCGACGGAAATGGCTCGTTTCAGGGATTCCGCGTCAACCGCGCCGAAGGCGGCCGCATATTCGCCGCACCCGGCTCGACCATACCGACCCGACCCGGCACGCCACTTTACCGCAACAACGACTCTGCTTTCGAGGCACTGATGGCCCGTGGCGACACCGCCCGGCGCACGATACCGGTCGAATTCACCCTGCGACATTTGCCCGACGGGCGCCTGGCGGTCGATGCTGCCGACTGCCGCGGGTGCCGCGTCACCGTCAGTTCGGCCGAGGCGTTCACATCACAGGCACGCACTCCGCAAGAAGAGGGACGCAAGGGTATCATGCAGCGCCTCGGCGATACGGTATACTCCGCCGCGGACGTCGACGACCTCCTCGGCAGCCTATTCGTACCGGCATCGGCTCTGACGTCCCTGCGACGCGAGGCTGTGGCCGCCCTCGACCGAGCATGGCGCATTACCCGCACGCCGCGCCGGCGCCGCGATATGTCGGCATCGATAGCGCCCGACGAATTCGCCGGACAGGCGCTGGACTTCCATGCCAACGCAGCCAACGCGGAGGCGCAACGCTTCTACGCCGCACACGGAGCCGTCCGCGTCGATCCGGCGCTCGAAGCACTTCCCGAGAATCCGCATGGCGAAGTCCACGTCATGACTACCGATTACTGCCTGCGGCGCGAGCTTGGCGCCTGCCTGAAAACCCAAACCGCCCAAAAGCTTCCGGGCCAACTGTTTCTCGACTCTCCGGCCGGCCGGCTGCGGCTCGACTTCGACTGCGCCGCCTGCCGAATGAAAATCCACCGCATACCGACAAAATAACGAACCATTATAAACAATTAACCAAATGGAAAAAACACGCATCCTCGTCACCGGAGGTACCGGATATATCGGATCGCACACCACGGTCGAACTGATCAACGCCGGCTACGATGTAGTGATCATCGACAACCTCTCCAACTCCAACATCGGCGTTCTCGACGGCATCGAAGCCATCACCGGCGTGCGCCCCGCCTTCGTCGAAGGCGATTGCCGCGACATTGACACCCTGCGCCGGCTCTTCACCGACTGGCCCGGTATCAAAGGCATCATCAACTTCGCCGCCTCGAAAGCTGTGGGCGAATCGCTCGAAAAGCCACTGCTCTACTACCGCAACAATCTCGACACGCTGATGAACCTGCTCGAACTCATGCCCGAGAACGGCGTCCGGGGCATCGTGTTCTCATCGTCGTGCACGGTCTACGGGGAGCCCGACTCCAACCCCGTCACCGAAGACACGCCCATCAAAACGGCCACGTCGCCCTACGGCAACACCAAGCAGATCAGCGAGGAGATCATCACCGACACCATCAATGCCGGCGCTCCGTTCGGCGCCGTCATCCTGCGCTACTTCAACCCCGTGGGCGCCCATCCGTCGGCCCTCATCGGCGAGCTGCCCAACGGCGTCCCGCAGAACCTCATCCCCTATCTGACGCAGACCGCAGCCGGCATCCGCGAGTGCCTGAGCGTGTTCGGCGACGACTACGACACGCCCGACGGCTCATGCATCCGCGACTTCATCGACGTGGTCGACCTGGCCAAGGCCCACGTCATCGCCGTCGCCCGTATGGTCGACGGGCGTCAGGAATCGCCCATCGAGATCTTCAACCTCGGCACCGGCCGCGGAGTCTCGGTCCTGGAGCTGATCAACACGTTCCGCGAGGTCACAGGCATCGACCTTCCCTACCGCATCGCCCCGCGCCGCGCAGGCGACATCGTCAAGGTGTGGGCCGACCCGACGCGCGCCAACACCGTCCTGGGCTGGAGTGCCGACACCCCACTGGGCGACACACTTCTTTCGGCATGGCACTGGCAACAGCATCTGGCAAAATGAAACGCATATTTATCATCATAGCGGCCGCGCTGGCTATCAGCTCGTCAGCCGCGTCGGCCGACACGCTTCTCGACGAGATCGCGGCCACGCCCGGCAAGGCCGGCGGCGTCTACTATGCCTATCCGACCGAAAGCTCGCAGAACACACCCGCTCCGAAAGGCTACAGGCCGTTCTACATCAGCCACTACGGCCGCCACGGTTCGCGATACCTGATCAGTGACAACGACTACCGCACAGTCATGGAGCGTTTCCGCCGCGCCGACAGCCTCGGTGTTCTCACCCCGCTCGGTCATGACGTGCGCCTGCGCCTCGACAGCATCTGGCTCGAGGCCCGCGGCCGTGGCGGCGAGCTGTCGCCGCTGGGCAACCGACAGCACCGCGCCATCGCCCGCCGCATGGGCGAGGCCTTCCCCGAGGTATTCGCGGGCGATCCGCGCGTGTCGGCCTCGTCGACCACGGTCATGCGCTGCGCCCACTCCATGTTCGCCTTCATCGAGGGGCTGCAGCAGCTCTTCCCCGGCCTCGAGGTGCCCCGCGAAAGCGGCGAGCGCAACATGTACTTCCTCAACTACCACTCGCCCGAATCGGGCTTCTACACCAGCCACGAAGGCCCCTACTACCAGACATTCAAGCGCTTCAAGGCCGAAAAGACCAATCCCGACCGCCTGGTAGCCTCGCTGTTCAGCGATCCGGACTACGTCGACATGTGGATCGACCCCGTCGAACTGATGTGGCAGCTCTACTGGGTCACCGTCGACATGCAGAACATGGAGACAAAGATCACCTTCGACGACATCTTCACACCCGAGGAACTCTACGACCTGTGGCAGGTGTTCAACTTTGAGTTCTTCGCCCGCAACTCGAGCTATCTGCCCGCCGAGGGCCGGTTCACCGGCAACGCCCGCAACCTGGTCAACGACATCCTGGTCAACGCCGACGAGTACATCGCCTCGGGCGAGAACGGCGCCACCCTGCGCTTCGGCCACGACGGCAACATCATACCTCTTGTGGCCCTGCTGAAACTCGACGGCTGCTACACCGACGTCTACGACCCGCACGAACTGGCCGGAGCCTGGAACGACTTCCGCATCTGCCCCATGGGCGCTAACCTGCAGATCGTGTTTTTCAAGAACAAAGCCGGCGACATCCTCGTCAAGTTCATGCTCAACGAGCGCGAGATCGCCCTCCCAATCGCCACCGACAGCTTCCCCTTCTACCGCTGGGAAGACCTGCGGCCCTACCTTCAGGACATAGTCGCCGCCGACTAAGCCCCTCAATGCGACCGATTAGCCGCAAAATTTGCGGCTAACGCCAAGAAAATACTTTCAAAAGGCGGGGAGGGCATTGCCGAGTCGGGATTTTTTCGTAACTTTGCGTGATAAGCCCGACGCTCGCTGAGCGCCGGGGCTTATCTGTCATACATAACAGAAAAAGACCGGTAGATATGGATTTCAAGCTCTCTTCGCAATACAGCCCCACGGGCGACCAGCCGCAGGCCATCGAGCAGCTCGTCGAAGGAATCGGCGACGGCACCGAGGCCCAGACGCTGCTCGGCGTCACAGGCTCGGGCAAGACGTTCACGATGGCCAACGTCATCGAACGCGTCAACCGCCCTACCCTTGTGCTGAGCCACAACAAGACACTCGCCGCGCAGCTCTACAGCGAGTTCAAGCAGTTTTTCCCCGACAATGCAGTCGAATACTTCGTGTCGTACTACGACTACTACCAGCCCGAAGCGTACATTCCGTCCGTCGACAAGTACATCGAGAAAGACCTGATGATCAACGACGAGATCGACCGCCTGCGCCTGGCCACGACGTCGGCCCTGCTGTCGGGGCGCCGCGACGTGATCGTAGTGTCGTCGGTGTCGTGCCTCTACGGTATCGGCAACCCGGAGGAATTCAACGCCAACGTAGTCAACATACACGTAGGGCAGAAGATAGCACGCAACGCCTTCCTGCGCCAGCTGGTCGGTTCGCTGTATTCGCGCAACGAGGTTGAGAACCGCCGCGGCACGTTCCGCGTCAAGGGCGACACGATCGACATCCGTCTGGCCTACGAAGAAATAGTGTTGCGCGTCGTCTTCTGGGGCGACGAAATCGAGTCGATATCGACCCTGCACGCCGAAGACCTGCGTTCGCTCGGTTCGCACGATTCGTTCAAGATATACCCGGCCAACATCTTCGTGACCTCGCCCGCGCGCCAGGCGTCGGCCGTGGCGCAGATCCAGCTTGACCTCGGCGAGCAGGTCGAGGCTTTCAAGCGCGAGGACAAGCCTCTGGAAGCCGCCCGCCTCGAGGAGCGCGTCACCTACGATGTGGAGATGATCAAGGAGCTCGGCTACTGCTCCGGCATCGAGAACTACTCACGCTACTTCGACGGCCGCGAGCCCGGCGCACGGCCATTCTGCCTGCTCGACTACTTCCCGAAGGACTATCTGACCATCATCGACGAGAGCCATGTCACCATACCGCAGATACGCGCCATGTTCGGCGGCGACCTTTCGCGCAAGACCAACCTGGTCAACTACGGCTTCCGCCTGGCAGCCGCCCTCGACAACCGCCCCCTGACGTTCAGCGAATTCGAGTCGATGACCCACCAGACCATCTACGTCAGCGCCACACCGGCCGACTACGAGCTCAAGCGCAGCGAAGGTGTGGTCGTGGAGCAGGTGATCCGCCCGACCGGGCTGCTCGACCCGGTGATACTGGTGCGCCCGTCGGCCCATCAGATCGACAATCTGATGGAGGAGATCCAGACGCGCATCGAACGCGGCGAGCGCACCCTGGTCACTACCCTCACGAAGCGCATGGCCGAGGAGCTCAACGACTACTTCCTGAAAATGAAGATCAAGACGGCCTACATCCACAGCGACGTCGAAACCATGGACCGCATCAAGATCCTCGACGACCTGCGCGCCGGCACGTTCGACGTACTGATCGGCGTAAACCTGCTCCGCGAGGGTCTCGACCTGCCCGAAGTGTCGCTGGTAGCCATCCTCGACGCCGACAAGGAAGGCTTCCTGCGCTCCCACCGGTCGCTGACCCAGACCGTCGGCCGCGCCGCCCGAAACCTCAACGGCACCGTCATCATGTACGCCGACAAAATCACCGATTCGATGCAGCAGACCATCGACGAGACCGAACGGCGCCGCACCATCCAGCTGGCTTACAACGAGGAGCACGGCATCACGCCCCAGGCCATCATCAAGGCCCGCCACGCCATCGTGGGCAAGGAGGACGCCGACGATGCGGCATCGGCCGCAGCCGCAGCTGCCATCGCCCGCGGCAAGCCCCTCACTGCCAAGGAAAAGCGGCAGATCAAGGAAGGCAAGGGCCAGGAAAAATCCTCGCGCCTGTACGTCAACGAGTTCTCCACGTCGGTCGACATCGCCGCCGACCCGGTCATCCCCTACATGAACCGCGAGGAGCTCTCGCGCTCGATCAACCGCCTGCGCGAACAGATGCTCCAGGCCGCCAAGGACATGGAATTCATCGAGGCCGCCCGCCTGCGCGACGAGATCATCAAACTTGAGAACCGACTTGAATCGATGCCCGCATGACCGACAGCAACTACATCGACTACAAGACGCTTACGCCTGCCTCGTGGCTGCCGACCACAGTCAAGGAGATGCAGGCCCGCGGATGGGACGAGGTTGACGTCGTCCTGTTCAGCGGTGACGCCTACGTAGACCATCCGTCGTTCGGCGCGGCAGTCATCGGCCGCGTACTCGAAGCGGCCGGCTTCAAGGTAGCTATCGTACCGCAGCCCAACTGGCAGGACGACCTGCGCGACTTCCGCAAGATGGGCCGTCCGCGTCTGTTCTTCGGCGTGTCGGCCGGGGCCATGGACTCGATGGTCAACCACTACACCGCCAACCGCCGCCGGCGCACCGACGACGCCTACACCGCCGGAGGGCGCCACGGCCAGCGGCCCGACTACCCGACGATTGTCTACCCGGATATCCTCAAACGGCTGTTCCCCGATGTGCCCGTAGTGGCCGGAGGCATAGAGGCTTCGCTCCGGCGCCTGTCGCACTACGACTACTGGCAGGACCGCCTGCGCCCGTCGATCCTCATCGACTCGCAGGCCGACATGCTGCTCTACGGCATGGGCGAGCACAATGTCGTGGAGCTGGCGCGGCGGCTCGACGCCGGCGAGCGCATAGCCGACATCACCGACCTGCCGCAGAGCGTCGTGCTCCGTCCGATCGAAGAAATGCCCGCCAAGAGCGATGAAAATGCCATCGTGCTCAGCTCATGGGACGAGTGCCGCCGCTCACGCCGGCGGCAGAGCGCCAACTTCAAGCACATCGAGCAGCAGAGCAACGCGCTCGACGGCGGCCTCGACCTCTGGCAGGCCTACGACGGCACGACGGCCGTGAAGGTCAACCGCATGTACCCGGCCATGAAGCCCGGCGAGATCGACGCGGCCTTCGACCTGCCGTTCACGCGCCTGCCGCACCCGCGCTACAAGGGCAAGGAGATACCGGCATACACCATGATCCGCCACTCCGTCAACCTTCACCGCGGCTGCTTCGGCGGTTGCGCCTTCTGCACCATTTCGGCACATCAGGGCAAGTTCATAGCCTCGCGCTCCGAGGCGTCGATCATGCGCGAAGCCGAGCAGGTGACGCGCATGCCCGACTTCAAGGGCTACATCAGCGACCTGGGCGGCCCGTCGGCCAACATGTACGCCATGGGCGGCAAGGACAAAAGCATCTGTGCCCGCTGCCGCCGCCCCTCGTGCCTGCATCCGGCCGTTTGCCCCAACCTCAACACCGACCACGGCCCGCTGCTCGACATCTACCGCAATGTCGACGCGCTGCCGGGCGTGAAGAAATCGTTCATCGGCAGCGGCGTGCGCTACGACCTGTCGATGCACCGCACCGGCGACAAGGCCGTCGACGCCACCAACCGCCGCTTCAACGAGGAACTGATCGTACGCCACGTGTCGGGCCGCCTGAAAGTGGCGCCCGAGCACACTGAGGATGCCGTCCTCGACGTCATGCGCAAGCCCTCGTTCACCCTGTTCGAGCAGTTCAACCGGCTCTTCGACGAGATCAACCGTCGCAACAACCTGCGGCAGCAGCTCATACCCTACTTCATCTCGAGCCATCCCGGATGCCGCGAGATCGACATGGCCGAACTGGCCGTCAAGACGCGCCGACTGAATTTCCACCTCGAGCAGGTGCAGGATTTCACGCCCACGCCCATGACCGTTGCCACCGAGATCTACTACAGCGGCATCCACCCATACACCGGCAAAGAGATCTTCACGGCCACGCGGCCCGAGCAGAAGCTGGCCCAGCGCAAATATTTCTTCTGGTACGACCGCACGTACCGCGTCGACATCGAGCGCTCGCTGCGGCGGCTGCACAGACCCGACCTGATAGACAAACTTTTCCGCCGCTGATTTTTTCCGGTGATTTTTCCTATAGATTTTTCCGCGCGCCGGAACTGATGATTTTTCAGGTTAAATTGTTTTTATTCATAAAAAAAGTTTAACTTTGTAGCATCATAGTAATGCGTATGAAATATATCGGAGCACATGTCGACGGATATCCGGCCGTAGAGCTCGCCCCCGCGGAGGCATCGGCTCTGGGGGCGACGGCTTTCGCGCTGAATCTGACGGATCAGGCGCGGTTCACGTCGCCGGCGATCTCAGAAGAGTCAGCCGAGGAATTCCGCGCACGCTGCGCCGGACTGGGCTTCACGGCCGCGCAGATATTGCCGCACGCGGGCTTCGTGATCAACCTCTGCTCGCCCGACGCGCGCAAGCTGACGCTCTCGCGCATGGCCCTGGCCGAGGAGATGCGCCGCGCCGCCGCGCTGGGCCTGACAATGGTCAACTTCCACCCCGGCGCCACACTGGGCAAGCTCGGCGAGGACGAAGCCACGGCCCTGGTGGCCGAATCGATCAACAAGGTGCTGGAAAAGACCCGGGGCGTGACCGCCGTGATCGAGAACACCGCCGGACAGGGCTCCAACATTGGATACAGCTGGCAGCAGCTCGCCGCCATCATCGACGGCGTCGAAGACAAGTCGCGCGTAGGCGTCTGCGTCGACACGGCCCACGCCTTCGCCGCCGGATATGACCTCGCCACTGCCGAAGGCTACGAAAAGACATGGGCCGAATTCGACGTGACGATAGGACTGCAATACCTGCGCGGCATGCATCTGAACGACTCGCAGCGTCCCTGCGGCAGCCGCATCGACCGCCATGCACCCATAGGCAAAGGCACCATCGGGGCCGACTGCTTCGCCCGGCTGATGCGCGACGGCCGCACCGACGGCATACCGCTCATACTCGAGACTCCGGACCCGGCGCTGTGGCAGCAGGAGACGTCGTGGCTGCTCTCGCAAGCTCAGACACAGTGATTGGAAATTTTATAAATTATATCATATTTACCTCATAACTTAAACATGAAAAACAAACAGGACCTTAGCTTCTGGAAACTGTGGAATCTGAGTTTCGGATTCTTCGGTGTACAGATTGCCTATGCATTGCAGAGCTCGCAGGTGAGCCGAATATTCTCGACCATCGGAGCAGATCCACACGATCTCAGTTACTTCTGGATATTGCCGCCTCTGATGGGCCTGATAGTGCAGCCCATAGTCGGCGCCGCGTCGGACAAGACATGGAACCGCCTCGGGCGGCGCCTGCCCTACCTGCTTATCGGCGCGCTGGTGGCCATCGTGGTGATGTGCTTCCTGCCCAACGCGGGCAGCCTCGGCCTGGGTGTGTCGTCGGCCATAATCTTCGGCCTGGTTATGCTGATGTTCCTCGACACGTCGATCAACATGGCCATGCAGCCGTTCAAGATGCTTGTGGGCGACTTCGTCAACGAGCGTCAGAAAGGCCTCGCCTACTCCATCCAGAGCTTCCTCTGCAACGCCGGCTCGGTCGTCGGTTACATCGCGCCGATCGTCCTGGCCATGTTCCTGAGCAATACAGCCCCGACGGGCCAGGTGCCTCCGACGGTCACCTGGGCCTTCTACATCGGCGCCGCCATCCTGCTGCTCTGCGTCGTCTACACCTTCGCAAAGGTCAAGGAAATGCCGCCGGCCGAGTATGCCGCCTACCACGGCATCGTGGCCGACAAGTCGGGCAAGAAAGAGAAGACCAACGTGGTGAAGCTGCTCAAAGACGCGCCCAAGGTGTTCTGGACCGTGGGCATCGTGCAGTTCTTCTGCTGGGCAGCCTTCCTGTACATGTGGACATATTCGACCGACGCCATAGCCGGCCACAGCTTCGGCGCTCCGTCGACCCGGATAGTGACCGGAGTGACCATCGACGGCCAGAAGTTCGACGACAAGTTCATCTTCAACAACGAGCGCCCCGTCATCGCCGAAGGACGCCTTGCAATAGCCGGCATCGAGATCGACGGCAACATCTCGCGCCCGACCACGGTGGTGCTTGACGGCGACACGCTCATCGCCAACTCGCAGGTCGTATACGACTACGGCAACCCCAAGGCCGAGGTGACCGGCGAAGGCAACGGCCGCGGTCTGCTGGCCAAGGCCGGAGCCACCATCGTTGTCGACGGAGAACAGATCAAACTCGCCGACGACGCCTATACCGTGTCGGAATTCGCCATGATCGAGCCCAACACCGTACTGACCATGGCCCACATAGCCAAGGACAACTGCAACGGTGAATACGTGCTGGAGCAGACCTCGTCGCTCCCGAGCGTCAACTCGCCCTCGCAAATAGGTTTGAACTACACCACAGTGCTCAATGCCGCCTCGAAGGAATATCAGGACGCAGGGGACTGGAACGGCGTGCTGCTGGCCATCCAGGCTATCGCCGCCGTCATCTGGGCAGTCGTTCTCGCCACTTTCCGCCGCCGCAAGCCTGCCTACTCACTGAGCCTGCTCATCGGCGCCATCGGCTTCCTCTCGGTATATTTCATCACCAACAAATACGCCCTCGGCGTAAGCTACGCACTGATGGGCTGCGCCTGGGCAGCCATACTGTCGATGCCGTTCACCATCCTGACCAACGCTCTGTCGGGCGGCCACATCGGCACGTATCTGGGCCTGTTCAACTGCACCATCTGCATTCCGCAGATCATCGCGGCCCTCTGCGGCGGTCTTATACTGCACTGCTTTGCTCCGGCCGCCAACGGGGCTCCAAACACGCTCTACATGCTCGTCGTATCGGGCGTGCTGCTGCTGCTCGGAGCCGCCGCCGTATGGATCATCAAGGAGACATTCGGCAGCGCAGTCAGGGAGAAGCCGCTCGACGATATGGCGCTCTCGCAGATGGCTTCCGACGAGGATATCTGACCCCAATTCATAATCAGAACAGCAGAAGCCGCCAAGAACTCCGAAGCGGCTTCTGCTGTTAAATAATAAATCTTTAAACATACTTTTATACTTTGGAATCGCTCAGACAACTCTTCAAGATAGGCTACGGCCCCTCGAGCTCGCACACCATGGGGCCGCGCAAGGCCGCCACACTCTTTGCCGGCGAAATCGGCGACGCCGTCCGCTGCACCGTCACCCTCTACGGCGCCCTGGCCGCCACCGGCCGCGGCCACCTCACCGACCGCGCCATACTCGACGTGCTGTCGCCGGTGGTCGAGACCATCATCGACTGGCAGCCCGACACTGTGCTGCCATTCCACACCAACGGCATGAAGTTCACCGCATACGACGCCGACGGACAGATCACGGCCGAGCAGACCTACTACTCGGTCGGGGGCGGCGACATCGTGAAGGAAGGCGAGTCGCGCACACCCGGCGAGTCGATCTATCCCATGACCAAGATCAAGGACATACAGAAGTGGTGCGAGGAAACCGGCCGCAGCTACTGGGAATATGTCGGACAGGTCGAGGGCGACGGCATCTGGGACTATCTGGCCGAAGTATGGAAAGTGATGAAAGAGGCCGTGGAGCGCGGCATCGAGGCCGAGGGCGTGCTGCCCGGCGGCCTGGGCGTGCGGCGCAAGGCAGTAAGCTACTTCGTGCACGCCGCCGGCTACAATTCGTCGCTCAAAAGCCGAGGGCTGGTCTACGCCTACGCCCTGGCCGTAAGCGAGGAGAACGCCTCGGGCGGCAAGATAGTCACTGCTCCTACCTGCGGATCGTGCGGTATCGTCCCGGCTGTACTGTACCATCTGAGCACATCGAAAGGCTTCTCGGACAAGCGCATTCTGCGCGCGCTGGCCACAGCGGGCCTGTTCGGCAACATAGTCAAGCACAACGCCTCCGTATCGGGCGCCGAAGTCGGCTGTCAGGGCGAGGTAGGCGTAGCCTGCGCCATGGCGGCCGCCGCAGCGTCGCAGCTGTTCGGAGGCACCCCGGCTCAGATAGAGTATTCTGCCGAAATGGGCCTCGAACACCACCTTGGCCTGACGTGCGACCCGGTCTGCGGCCTCGTGCAGATTCCCTGCATCGAACGCAACGCCTACGCTGCCGCCCGCGCCCTCGACGCCAACCTCTATGCCGCTTTCTCCGACGGACGCCACAGCGTCGACTTCGACCGCATCGTGGAGGTCATGAAACAGACCGGCCACGACATTCCATCGCTCTACAAGGAAACGGCGAAGGGCGGCCTGGCGGCAATCCACTGACACCCACTACCGCATAACAAACGCAAAACACCCCGAACCAATGATCATAAACGCAGCAAGATTCGAGACCAGCAGCCCCGACGTGTCGAAATGCCCCGCAGCCGCCGCGCCACGCCACGAATACGCATTCATCGGCCGTTCGAATGTCGGCAAATCGTCGCTTATCAACATGCTCACCGGCCGCAAGGGGCTGGCCATGACGTCAGCTACGCCCGGCAAGACGATGCTTATCAACTACTTTCTGATCAACGACTCATGGTACATAGTCGACCTCCCCGGCTACGGCTACGCCAAACGCAGCAAAGCCGACCGCGAGCGTCTGGAAAAGATGATCAAGGGCTATATCCTTGGCCGCGAGCAGATGACGAATCTCTTCCTGCTCATCGATTCGCGCCATAAGCCGCAGCGCATCGATCTTGAGTTCATGGAGTGGCTGGGCGAGAACGGTGTACCGTTTTCGATCGTGTTCACAAAACTCGACAAGCTGTCGCCCACAGCCGGCAAGAAAGCCGTAGCCACCTACTGCGAGCAGCTGCTCGAGCAGTGGGAGGAACTGCCGCCCGTCTTCGCCACATCATCCGAAGACACCCGCGGCCGTCAGGCCCTCCTGGACTACATCGCCGAACTCAACCGCCTGCCGCTGTAAACCTGGAAAGCAGGCTTTTCTGGCTGCGCGTTGATGTTATGGCCGGTCGAAGATGTAAGGGGCGGTAGGAGAGGTGCCGGCGGCGATTTGCTCGGGCGTGCCCTGAGCGAGGATACGTCCTCCGTCGCGACCTCCTTCAGGTCCCATATCGATGATGCAGTCGGCGGCTCGAAGCACATCGGTGTTGTGCTCGATCACCAGAACGGTGTTGCCGCGGTCGACAAGGCGGTTCAGGATAGCCAGCAGTGTCTTGATGTCCTCGAAGTGCAGCCCGGTGGTTGGTTCGTCGAGTATGAACAGGGTTCGGCCCGTATCCTTGCGGGCAAGCTCTGTGGCGAGCTTCACACGCTGGTTCTCGCCGCCCGAAAGGGTCGACGAGGGCTGCCCGAGCTTGATATATCCCAGGCCGATATCCTGAAGCACCTTGATCTTCTTAAGAATCTTAGGCACGCCGGCGAAGAAGTCGACGGCCTGGTTGATGGTCATGTCGAGCACGTCGGCTATGGACTTGCCCTTGTAGCGCACTTCGAGCGTCTCGCGGTTGTAACGCTTGCCACGACACACCTCGCACGGCACAAGTACGTCGGGCATAAAGTTCATCTCGATGGTCTTGTAGCCGTTGCCGCTGCAGGCCTCGCAACGACCGTCGGCCACGTTGAATGAGAAGCGGCCGGGCTTGTAGCCGCGGATCTTGGCCTCCGGGAGCCCGACAAAAAGATTGCGGATGTCGGTAAACACGCCGGTATACGTGGCCGGATTAGAGCGCGGTGTTCGGCCCAGGGGCGACTGGTCCACCGTGACGACCTTGTCGATATTATCGAGACCCTGGAGCTCGCGGTACGGCAGCGGCTCGCGCAGCGAGCGGTAGAAATGCTTGCTGAGTATTGGCTCGAGAGTGCCGTTGATGAGCGATGACTTGCCCGAGCCGCTGACGCCGGCCACGCAGGTCAGCGTGCCGAGCGGCAGATGCAGGTCGACGTCCTTGAGGTTGTGGCCTGTGCACCCGAGCAGATCGAGAGCGCGGCCGTTGCCTGGTCGCCGCTCGGCGGGCGTCTCGATCGCGCGGGAGCCGTTGAGATACGAAGCCGTCAGCGAGTCGCTGCGCAGCATTTCGGCAGGTGAGCCTTCGAACACGACGCTACCGCCCTTGCGCCCGGCACCCGGACCGATATCCACGACATAGTCAGCCTCGAGCATTATGTCGCGGTCGTGCTCGACGACGATGATCGAGTTGCCGGCGTCGCGGAGCCGCTTGAGCGAGTCGATCAGCCGGCGGTTGTCGCGCTGATGGAGGCCGATCGACGGCTCGTCGAGGATGTAGAGCACGTTGACAAGTTCGGAACCGAGCTGAGTAGCCAGACGGATGCGCTGGCTCTCGCCGCCCGAGAGCGTGGCCGATGCGCGGTTGAGCTGAAGGTAGCCGAGGCCGACGTCGACGAGAAATTTCAGGCGCACGGTGATTTCCTTTACGATCTCGGCGGCGATGGTGCGGTCGCGGGTGTCGAGGCGGTCGAGCACGCTCGCCGACCACTCGTACAGAGCCGAGATGTCGAGGCGGCAGAGCTGCGCGATGTTCTGCCCGTCAACGAAGAAATGCAGAGCCTCGCGGTTGAGACGGTCGCCGTGACATTCGGGGCATTCGCAGCGGGTGTAGAACTGGCCGCTCCACTTCTGCGCGCCTGCCCCGGCGTCGTCGCTCTGCAGCGTCTCGATGTATTTGACCAGACCCTCATAGGAACCGAAAGTGTTGAATGTGCCGGTTGATTCGTTCTCAACGGTGAGGCGGCGGTCGGTGCCGTTGAGGATCTCGTCGAGAGCTTCCTCGGGGAGGTCGCGCACGGGCGTGCGCAGATCCCAGCCGTAGCTCTGACAGATGGCCGAGAGCTGCCAGAATATCGTAGTGTTCTTGTACTTGCCCAGCGGCGTGAATGCACCGTCGTGTATCGACAGGCTGTCGTCGGGCATGATCTTGGCCATGTCGATGATGTTGACGTAGCCGAGGCCCTTGCAACGGGGGCAGTAGCCCTGCGGCGAGTTGAACGAGAAGTTGTGCGGTGCGGGTTCGCGGTACGAAATGCCGCTGACGGGGTCCATCAGGTGCTGGGAATAGTGCGCCACGCTGTCGTGCTCGACATCGTAGACCATCAGCTCCTTGTCGCCCTGCGCAAGAGCGGCGGAGACTGTGTCGCGCAGGCGGTCGCGATCCTTCTCGCTGACGGCCAGGCGGTCGACCACGAGCTCGATCGAGTGGTTGCGGTAGCGGTCGAGTTTCATGCCGGCGGTAAGCTCGGTTAGCTCGCCGTCAACGCGCACGCGCAGGAAGCCTTTCTTAATCAGCGTCTCGAAAAGTTCCTTGTAATGGCCCTTGCGGTTCTTGACCAGCGGCGCGAGCACGTAGATGCGGCGTCCGGCAAACTGCTTCAGCACCAGGTCGACGATGCTCTCCTCGGTGTACTTGACCATCTCCTTGCCCGAAATATACGAGCGGGCGTGGCCCGCGCGGGCGAAGAGCAGGCGCAGGAAGTCGTAGACCTCGGTGGTGGTACCGATGGTCGAGCGTGGGTTCTTGTTGACGGTCTTCTGCTCTATGGCTATGACTGGGCTGAGACCCGAGATATGGTCGACATCCGGGCGCTCCAGATTGCCGAGCATATTGCGGGCATACGACGAGAACGTCTCGATATAGCGTCGCTGACCCTCGGCAAAGATGGTGTCGAAAGCAAGCGACGACTTGCCCGAACCCGACAGGCCGGTGATTACCGTCAGCGCATCGTGCGGGATCTCCACATCGATGTTTTTAAGGTTGTTCACCCGCGCGCCTATCACGCTCAGAGTTGTACGGTCCGTTGCCTGATCCTGCTTCATTTTACAATCCACGCTTCGTTGAACACTTTCTGCGCCGCAGTGGATCTGCGGGTGCTTTCCTTGCGCGGAACACGCACGATGTAGGTCTTGCCGTTCTTATTGGTGAGCTTTGGCGCACGGATCCAGGGATTCTCCTCACGCAGCAGCTTGTATGTGGTGCCGTGATCGGCGGCCCATTTCGCCCAGCTGTCAACAGGCCCGCAGACTTCGATATCGTCGACCTCCCTGGGATGATAAAGCTGATCGGCGGTCAGATAGAAGCCGTACTGCTGTGGATTCTCCATAATCATCTTCATGGCCATGACTCGGAACGGATAGCGCATCGTCTCGTTGGCGAGCCAGAGATCAAGAGCCCCTGAGGCGTCCTGATCATCAAGCTGGCCGGTGATGCGGGCCATGCCGGCGTTGTACGAGGCCATCACCGACGGCCAGTCGCCGCTGTAGCGGCCCAGGGCGGTCTTGAAGTAACGGCAGGCCGCGCGGGTGGCCTTCTCGATGTGGTAGCGTTCGTCGACCTCGTCGCCGACCTCAAGGCCGTATTCCTTGGCAGTCGAAGCCAGAAACTGCCACATGCCGGCGGCCTTTGCGGGCGAAACGGCCCACGGATTGAGCGAGCTCTCGACGCAGGCCAGATACAGCAGATCCTGCGGGACGCCGTTCTGCTTCAGGATCGGAGCGATGCGCGGGAAGTAGCGGTTGGCACGCTTGATCATCAGCAGGGTCGTGCCGTGGGTGTATGTGAGTGAAGTGAGTTCGCGGTCGATGCGTTCGAAGTAGTCGGTAAGGTCGAGGTCGACCTTGCTGCCGCAAAAGTCGAGAGAGGCAGGGACCACCGGATTGTGGACGCGCGAGAACTCGCCGAGCGGCGTCGCTGCCGAAGGCGGGGCATCGGGAGAGGCAGTCGAGGTTGAAGAAGCCTGCTGGGCGCAGGCCCCGGCGGCCAGCATCAGAGCCGGACACGCCAAAAGAGTCAGAAAATATGTGGATTTCATAACAGTCAATTGATTTTGGATTTAAATCCAAAGTTACGAAATTTTCCCGACCCGGCCAAGCCGCGCCCCACCCCGTTTAGTTAAAAAAAGTTGTTATGAATGTAGGGGGTGAGGGGGATTTTGCTTACATTTGCGTATGGAAAGGTTTGAAATGGAGATTTTGAGCGCGGAGGCGTCGGTGACCGAGCTGGCGGCGATGCGCGATGTGGCCCGGTTCGAGAAGCTGTGCCGCCAGTGTCCGGGCTATGGGGCGCGATGGTGCTGCCCGCCGCTGACCGCTGAAGAACTCGATGTGGAATCTTTCGGCGACACGCTGATGATCGTGGCGGCCAGAATCAGACCGACAGAAAGCGGCCTGCCGCTCGAGGCGGCCGACGGGCTGATTATGGATGGACGCCGGAAGCTGGAACCACAACTGCTTGCGACCGAACGCGAATTGGGCGGCCGCGCGGCACTTTTCACAGGCCGTTGCACCCACTGCGGCCCCCTGCCCTGCACACGCCGTTCGGAAGAGCCGTGCCGACATCCCGATCTTGTCAGGCCGTCGCTCGAAGCCCTTGGCTATGACGTAAGCGCTATAATAGGCAGGTATCTCGGTCTCAGCATACTCTGGGGACACGACGGCCGGCTGCCGGAATTCCTTACAATAGCAGGAGGCGTTTTTTACCGCAGGGCACAACTTTCCTGACTCCGGCGGCGTTATACATACGAACTATCGATGACAAGGTAATAAAAGAGTTACACACTATGACCGGACGCCTCACCGCGAGGCATTAACAAACAAGTCCGACTTTAGTGTTTCCAAAGTCCCAGAAAGGGGCGCAGGCCTCGGTCTTTTTGACCTGAGGCCTATTTTTTTCCCGCAAAATATATAGCCCCGGCGCACAGTGAAGCGAGCCGGGGCTGATGAAGTATGCGGAAAAATGCGGATCAGAATTCGCCGCTGATGACGATCTTGGCCGCACCCTGCGGGGTTACGAGGAGATAGATCCCGGCTGCGGGGAGCTGAAGCTCAGAAGCGGAGGCGGCTGAAGCAGCTTCGACACCTGTGGTGGTGTACGCCTTGGCAAAGGCTACCGGAGAGTCAAACACTACGGTGCGGCCGTAGATGCGGAATGCCGGCATGTCGGCGGCTGCATCGGCGATGCTGTGGGCTTTCTTGGTGATGGCGTATGCTGCGAGGCCGTTGCCGGGCACGTAGACGTAGGCCGTGGCGCGGCTGTCGCTGTTGACCACGGCCGATGCGGGAGCGGAAAAGGTCGTGGAGTTGAAGCTGCCGAGAGTCGACGCGGGAACGGTCCACATATGGTTGCCGTTCTCAAACTTGCTGTCGCTGCCGGCGACTGTCAGGTGGTGGGTGAAGCCTGCCGACTCGTGGCTCGATGCGGCATATAGCAGGAAGTTCTTGCCGTCGAATGCGAATGCCTCTACGCCGTTCGCGGTTACGGGAGAAGCCGCCGGCGACGGACGGTCGGATATCTTGCCGGTCTGGAAGTTGTAGAGAGCGGCCGAGGTGGCTCCGCCGTCGACATACACGAGAGTGGAACTGATCGGGAACACCTTGGGAGCGATACCGAAATCAGCCACACCGGCCGGATAGAATTCGCTGACTGTGCGCTTGGTAGGAGCGCCGGCGCTTCCGCCTGTGACTTTCCAGCGGTAGATGACCTTATCGCCTGCCACGGCTGCAAACACGTAGAAATCGCCCGAAGCTACGTCGCCGTAGATGCCCGCGTGGTCGATGCGGCCCTTTTCGGGAGCGGTAAGAGAAGCTACTTCGGTCAGCCTGCCGGTATTCAAGTCGACGAGATGCACCTTCAGGGGCGAGGTGTTGATATTGAGAGTAAGATTGGTGACGCAGAGGTTGTCGTTCGAGTCTCGGATAATGTCGTTGCAGGGCAGATATCCGCAGCGGCCGTCCTCGCTCAGCGCCAGATCGCGCTCATGCTCGCCGGTCTCGGCGTTATAGACCTGCAGGTAGAGGTCGGCCTCGGACGAAGCGGCGCTGCGGCCGCTCACGTAGACATAATCGCGCGTGGCGACCATGCCGCGGTTGAGTTTTCCGTCCTCGGCTACGGCAAAATTGCCGCTGCCAACCGAACGGAACCACAGCGAAGTGAGCTTGTATTCTTCGGTGTCGGCATAGGTGTCGCCGTCGGTCATGATCTTATAGCCCGGCTCATAATTGCCTACCGTGCGCATGGGAGTCGTGAAAGTGAAGGCGTCGGAAGGCGTGCCGAGTTTACCGGACTGTGCCGTCACGACGCGCCAGTAGTATTTTGTGGAGCCGCGGAGGACCGACAGGTCGATGTCGGCGTGGTCGGCTGCGATGCCGCCCTTGACGAGTGCCTTTACGGCAAAATCGGCTGCCGCTGAAATTTCAACAGTGTAGGTAGCGTCGGCCACCGGCTTCCAGCTGAATGTCGCGGTCCAGTCGACATCCGAGCCGTCGGCGGGTGCTATCAGCGAAGTCTTGGCCGAAGGCTCGGTCGAATACCCCAGCAGAGCGGGGTCGGACTCGTAGCCGTAGCCGTCGTAGACGCAGACGGCGTAGTAGTAGCCCGAGGTCTTTGCGGCGGCCAGTGTGTACGACGGAGCATAGGTCACGCCGAGGAGGTAAGCGCCGTCGATGCCGTCGCCGGTAGGATCCATGGCATTCTCAAGTGCCACCGACGAAGGTATGGCATAGACCGAATAGCGTATCACCGAATTGGCGCGGACACCTTTCGCTGCAGTCCAGCTCAGCGTCGAACCGCTGCGTTTGAAGTCGGCGGGAGCGGCGTAGACGGGATGATCCTTCCACGTGATGCGCGGGACAAGAGCAGGAGCCTGGTAGCTGTTCTGGTAAAGATAGTTGCCGAAACCGGAGGCACCGCCCGACGAACCTGCGCCGTCGAGATTCTTGGCCGAATAGAAGATTTCGCCCGGATCGGCGTGAGTGTTATGCTTGCGGTGCAGAGTCACCTGCTTGGCCAGGTCGGCCCAGTTGGCCGTGGTATTGTTCTGAGCCAGCAGCGATATAGAATGCGAGACGTAGAAATGGCGGCCGAACTTTTCGGCTGCGTCGCTCCACCACTTGGTCAGAGGCTCGAACGGAGCGGTCGAATGAGTGGTAAGCCAGTAGATCTGAGGCGAGATGAAGTCGATGGAGCCGTCGCTGAGCCATGCCAGCGGGTCGCTGTAAATCTGGTCGTACTGCCAGTCGCCGGCCGGGACCGGCACACCGGCCACGCCGTACTTCGACGCCGACTTGCCGGCCACGCCTGCCGGCGAGAGGCCGAAGCGCATGTCGGGGCGGTCCTGCTGGATGTTGTCATAGATTTCTTTCATGAAATCGTTGACGTTCTTGCGGCGCCAGTCACCCATCGACAGCGTGGTACCGGAAGCCTTATACAGGGCATAGTCGGGAGCCGACGAACCCTCGGCCGTACCTCCGCTGGGATAGAAGTAATCGTCGAACAGCATACCGTCGATGGCATAGTTGGTGTAAATCTCCTTGATGACTTTCAGAATATGGGCGCGGGCGGCTGCCAGACCGGGATTGAACACGATGTAGCTGCCGTTGGAGAGCAGCCAGCCGTCGGCCTCCCATTTTTTATCCTGCGGAGTGTCGTATACATTGCCCGACGAGCTTTCGCGGTAGGGATTGACCCACGCATAGCATTCGAGTCCGCGCTTGTGGCACTCCTCGACTGCAAAAGCCAGGGGATCCCAGCCAGGATCCTTGCCGCGCGTGCCGGTCAGCACGGCGTTCCATGGCTCGTAGCTCGACTTGTACATGGCGTCGGCCAGGCCGCGGACCTGGAGGCACACGCCGGTGAAATTATGTGCGGCAAGGTTGTCGAGAAAGTCGGTGAGCTGCTGCTTGGCTGTAGCCTGGCTGTGCGACTTGGGCCAGTCGATAGCCCACACGGTGGCGAGCCATGTCGAACGCAGTTCGCGCTTGGGCGACTGGGCCTGAACGGCCCCTATCAGGGTCAGACAGGCCAGCAGCACGGTAAGTAGTCGTTTTTTCATGTTGCGGTTTTAAGATAATTATTGATTTTTACAGATTGGTCGGGGTTGTCATTCACCGATCAGAGGAGCGACAATGCGGTAGGTCGAGCGGGCGAAGCCGGCAAAACCGGTGTCGGTGAAGTGGTAGTTGTCGACGGTAGCTTCAGGATCCGACAGTACCTCTTCGGCAGTCATATAGTAGATGTTGGGATCCTCGGCGCGCAGCCGCTCGAAAATGGCTCGGTGCACCTCGTTCTTGCGGGTCAGCGTCTCGAAGACCTCGGTACTGAAACGCGAGGCCGGGAACATAGGGCTTTCGACAAAGATGATCGGCGCGACCGGATGGCTGCGGCGCAGCGTGCGGTAGAACGGCTCGAGACGCTCTTCGAGCATTTCGGCCGTGCAGTTGGGCAGCTCGTCGAGCACGTAGACGGAGGCGTCGGCCGAGGCCATCAGTTCGGCTACAGCAGGATCGAGGCGCGCGTTGCCGCTGAAACCGAGATTTACGACGTCGCGGTTGAGCATGCGTCCGAGTATCGAGGTATGCACCATACCGGGGCGCGAGGCGCAGCCACCCTGCAGGATGCTGGAGCCGTACATCACCACGGGACGGCCGCGGCGGGGTAGATCCACGGCCGGGGCCTCGACCACAGCGGCCGAGTCGGTGAGGATGTACACGCTGTCGACACCGTCGTAGAGCGGCAGGTAGAGCATGTACTCGCGCATGCGCCGCGGCATGTCGGGCATTATCAGCGAGCGGGTGGTATGCTCGCGCATGGCCGGGCGCCCTGACCCGACAGTGGTCCAGGTCGAGTCGTCCTGAAGCACGTACAGATCGACACCGCGGATGCCTGTCGGGGTCATATGGTTCATGTTGAACATCTTGAGCGACCGCCACTGCGCTCCGATGGCCTCGGCGTCGGAACGGAAGCGTATGGCCAGGCCGGCTGAATTGTAGCCGAGGTCGCGCAGCTCGGACCGCACGGTATCGGCCATGGCGTCGGGCAGACGCGAGTAGGCTTTGGAAGCATCCGGAGCAAGGGTACCGATTACGGGAAAGGCGGAAGCGTCGTGAGCGGTCATCTCCGACGCCTTTATGGCATAGGCGGAAAGATTCACGCCCATGAGCATCAACAGGGGTATCAGTCGTTTCATGTCGCAGTCATAGATTTAAGTTCTTAACCTCCCAGGCAGACAATTGCTTGGCAAAGTTAGCAAAAATACGTCGAACGGCAAGAGCGCCGACGTATTTTTCAGAATTATGTGCGAAAAATGCATCATCCGAGGCATTTTCAGCATATGCGGCGCAGGCGTCAGCGTCGGCGGCGCGAGTGGCGGCGGTGGCTGCGGCGCGCAGGCGCCTTCAGTCCGTCGTAGGCCGACTGAAATACCTGCTCCGTGAGCGGGAAGGTCGGTTTGGCCGCTCGGAGCGAATCGGTGAGCGAGTGGCTCAGGAGCCAGTCGTAGATTTCCTTGCGGTAGAAAAGGCGCGCCGGACGCGAGTGGTTCATACCCTTGATGCGGTCGTAGGTCAGGCGCACGGTGTCGGAGCTGTCGCGGCCGGCGTTCACTGCCTCGACTACGCGGTCGCTCTGCGCTACGGTGACGGCGCGGTCGCCCGTGCCGTGTATGATCCAGAGCGGCAGCCTCGACAGGCCGCTGAGGTCGGTCACCGACGCGCCCCCGCACATAGCAATGGCTGCGGCGATGCGGTCGGGATAGGTGGCGGCGAGGTCGAGTGTGCCGTAGCCGCCCAGACTCATACCGAGGACATAGATACGGGTGGTGTCGATGCGGTGGTTTTTCTCTATGTAGTCGACGATATTCATGATGCGGCGCGGGCTCCATGCTCCGCCGGGATTCTGCGGGGCGACGACATAGGCGTCGAGCTCGCGGCCCATGCTGATTGCGTCGATGGTGCCGTAGCGCTTCACGCGGTCGAGATTCTTGCCGCAGAGACTGGCGCCGTGAAGGAAAATCAGCAGGGGGGTGCCGGTGCTGTCGCTGTCGGCGGCGGCGGATGCCGGCGTGTATAGCCAGAAATTATAGCCGTCCTTTACCTTGCCTTTGAAAGCCTGGATGTCGGGATTGGCGGCTATGCCGGCGAAGATGCAGGTGACAAGTAATATCGGGAGTATTATGCGTCTTATGTTCATTTCAGAGATACTTTAAATATAGAGTTGCCGCGGGAACCCACGACAGCCGAATTGCCCACGACTACGGGCGACGACTCGAAGTTCGATCCGACGGGCTTGCGCTTTATCACTGTGCCGTCGGCGCCGTCGATCAGATAGAGATTGCCCCCGCAGTCGCCGGTAAGAACAAACATCCGGTCGTCGGAGTTCACGAAACCGACAGGCGACGACCAGGCGTAGACACGCAGAGGCACCTCATAGACAGTCTCGCCCGTAGCGCGGTCAACTGCGATGAAGCTGCCGTTCTGGCCGCGTGTGTTGTAGACCATGTTGCTGAACAGCAGATGGGAGCAGTTGCCCTTGCCGGGCAGCGGCGTGGAGTAGAATCCGCCGTCGAAGTGTTTGCCGTCGTTGTCGAAGCGGGCGCCCGGAATCCGTTTCTCCCACACGGGTTCGCCGGTGAGTCCGTCGAGCTTGGCAAGGCGCGCCGTACCGGTGCCCTGTCGGTCGATTTCCGACGAGCAGTAGACGTAGGGGCGGCTGTCTTCGACAGTGATCACGGTCGATGCATCGTTGTCGTCGCCGGAAGCATAGACCCACACGGGCTGCATGTTGTCGAGATTGGTGCACACGACGTAGCCGTGGTTATCGGCCGTGTAGCCGTAGTTGCGGTAGACGCTCATCGACGATTCGATGCCGGGCGAGCCGCCTGAAGCCCCTGTGTACTGCATCTCGGAGTGAAGCTTCAGACCGCCGGGGGTGACGGTGTATTTGTAGATGATGCCGTTCTCTCCGGGGCGGATCAGGAAGCGGCCCACGCGCAGCGGCGACGGATCGTATGCGCCCCAACGGCGGATGGCCCACGGATCCTCGGGCACGATATCCGACACCTTGTGGCGGTTTAGGTCGACCACGAGCGCGCCGAAAGGCCGCTCGGCAGGGACGCCATGACCGATATAGAAGTTGCCGTTCATCGACGGGTCGATGGAGCCGGTGCCCTTGATGGGATTGCCCAGCGCTATGGGCGTGCGCGAGGCCTTGCCGGTGTTGAAGTCGATGAAGTAGAGCTGCGCGGCGAGTGAACCGACGATGATCTCGCGGCCCGAGAAGCCCTCGGCCAGATGGCCGGCCGACCTGAAGCGGCGCAGAACGCTGTCGGGCCACTCGACGTAGAGCGGCTGGCCGGTCCAGCCCGTCCCGCCACCCCACCGGCCGAAACCTGTCTCGCGGGTGTCGGTGGTGGTCTCGAATACCCAGTCGACGACTATGTCGGAGGGACACCCCTCGACGCGGCCGCCCATGTCGGCGTCGCGCAGATAGTTTGCCCGGAAGGTGAATACACCGGGGGCCGACCGGTAGGGATCTGTGAAATCGTCGATGCGGCCCGGCGTAACGGTGTCAAGCACCCGCACGCGGGGCTTGATCATGCCGACCGACGCGTAAACCGTGTCGGGCAGCGGCGCTGATACTGCCACGGCGGGCGTGTCGGCCGCGGCAGTGTCTGATTGCGATGCCGACGCAGCGGATCCGCCTCCGCAGGCGGTGACGGCAGCCGCCAGCGCTGAAACTAATGTCAGTGTCTTGTAATGTTCAGTCATGGTGATAAGGTTCGCCCCTGAGAATTGTCTGGGCCCGGTAAAGTTGCTCGGCGGCAATGACGATGGCCATCTCGTGAGTGAATGTCATGCGTGAAAGCGAAAGCTGCATGTCGGCACGCGCATACACCTCCTTCGAAAAGCCGTACGGACCTCCGATGACGAAAACCAGATTGCGCGGCAGCACCGACGCCTTGCGGCCGATGAACTCAGCCAGCTCGCGCGAGGTGAGCTCGCGGCCGCGCTCGTCGAACAGCACGACGAAATCGGCCGGCGCCGTGCGGGCCAGTATCGCCTCGCCCTCGCGCTGCTTCTGCGCCTCGGCGCCGACCGAGCGGGGCGCTTTCACATCGGGAATGGCTGTCAGCTCGAAAGGCATGTAGTAAGGCAATTTGGCCACATAACGGCTCAGGACGCCGCCGAGAGCCGCGTCCTTAACACTGCCTACGCATATAAGGTTGATCTTCATACGTATTTTCCGCAAAAGTAAGCATTTTTTTCGTAACCGAGGCCTTTTGTGCCGAAATTATATTAATTTTGCGGTCAGAAACCAACTTAACCAAACGATATGCAGACACCCGATCAACTAATTGACCGACTTATAGAACTCGCGTTCGCCGAAGACGTAGGCGACGGCGACGCCACCACTCTGAGCACTATTCCGGCCGACGCCATGGGCCGCCAGCACCTGCTGATCAAGCAGGAAGGCATCCTGGCCGGCGTCGACATCGCCCGCCGCGTGTTCGAATTCTTCGACCCGTCGCTCAAGATGACCGTCTTCATCGAGGACGGAGCACATGTCAAGCCCGGCGACATCGCTTTTGTCGTCGAAGGCCCTGTGCGCTCGCTGCTGCAGACCGAGCGCACGATGCTCAACATCATGCAGCGCATGAGCGGCATCGCCACCATGACTGCCAAGTACCAGGAGCGCCTCGCGGGACTTCACACCAAGGTACTCGATACGCGCAAGACTACCCCGGGCATGCGCATTCTCGAGAAGATGGCAGTCAAGATCGGCGGCGGCGCCAACCACCGCATCGGCCTGTTCGACATGATCCTGATCAAGGACAACCACACCGACTTCGCTGGCGGCATAGCCCAGGCCGTGGCCCGCGCCAAGGAGTGGAACCGAGCCAACGGCAAGAACCTGCGCATCGAACAGGAAGTCCGCAACACCGACGAAATCAACGAGGCACTCGAAGCCGGCGTCGACCGCATCATGCTCGACAACTTCACGCCCGAGCGCACCGCCGAGGCCGTGAAGCTCATCCGCTCGAAGAATCCATCGGTCGAGATCGAATCGTCGGGAGGCATCACCCTCGACACCCTGCGCGACTACGGCGAGGCCGGCGTCGACTTCATCTCCGTCGGTGCTCTCACCCACTCCGTCAAAGGCCTCGACATGAGCTTCAAGGCCTGCTGACACGGCAATCGATTAAAGTCATTAAGGTCTCTAAGGTTGTAAAAGACCTTGGAGACCTTGACTTTTATTTATGGGCTCCGGGATTCAGGACGTGTACCCGCGGCTTTACTTCGACAAGGCTGCCGACTTGTTTGTGAACCTCGTCGAGAACCATATCATAGTCTATCGACAGCGGCGAGGAAAGATAAATTACAACAGATTCATTAACCTGCGAACATGAATCAAGAAACTGCACCAGATCATTGACTGACTGCTCGAATTTCTCACCGTTCACCACAAAATTACATCCCTCATAGTACACAATTTTCTTTTTCGCCGCACCTGTCTGCATCTCAAGTTTCGTCCTCGCATATTCTTCCCAATACACAGCGAGGAAATTCGGTGCGTCAAGAGACAGTGCTTCATTTTTAAGGGTGGCGATATTTTCGACAAGTTTTTGCTTGATTTTTCTTGTCGTATAGGGATAATATAAATACCCTCCTAAAGTATACATTTCGTCAGGAGTTATGATTATTCTTCCCGGTCCTAAATAAAAGTCAGCGGTGTATACAATCGGAAGTGCTGAAGTAGTGATTTTAAACAGCTGCTTTTTAGGAACATAATCATCAATAATTGTTCCTGATTTCCAATACGTCGATCCTTGGAAAACATATACACCAAACAAAGATAAAGCAACAATAGCTAAGCAATATACACATCTCAGTATTTTTTTGTTTTCTAAATATTTCAATCCATAGCCGTTGATAACGGCGACATAAGGAATAAGAAGCGCATAGTGTTTTGGAGTGTTGCCGAAACTGAAATAAAAAATATGTATGATCAGAACGGCTGTCACAACCATGAGAATAAGGACTTTGTTGCCTGATTTAATAAGCCCGATGATACCGACAGGCATTAGAATCAAAGTAATAAGCCCATAAAAGCCCATAATCGCCGTGTAATGTACGACCCTGGTTATACGGCCGTTCCAATCCATAAATTCGTTGAAAGTCGTCCCGACAGATGCGCCGATAAGGGCATAAGAAGCAAAAACGAAGGCACAGACAGCCAAAGCGGCTAAAGCTGTGATCTTTAAAGTTCGCCTGATTGAACCACTGTTGAGATAGACAAGAAAAGGCACCACGCAGTAGATTAAGGCCACATCGAGGCGGAAGAGCGGAGCGATGCACAGCAGGGCTGTGGCAGGCACGAATCTGCCTCTCTGCAAGAAGATGAAGCCGACCACGGCGAGGAGAGCGGCCGGAGCCGTGGAATTGGGATACATCGCGAGTGCATACGACTCGGGGATGAGCAAAACCGCGAGCAATAAGAGCGACTTGCGCAGCCCGGTCAGCCTCGCGCAGAAGATCACAGTGGCATAGATCAATGCGATGGCGCAGCACGAGGAGAAAATGCAGTAAGTCGCTTCGCATGGGGCTCCGAACGCCACTCTGAAGAATACCAGGACCACATATATCAGCGGCTGCATCCAGAAGCCGTAGCCTTCCTGACCCAAAGTGTGCCATCCGTTGGCGACCGTGAACTCCGATCCGTAGCAGATGCTGGTCGCATCGCCCTCGTATGACACGAGCGGGAACAGCCCGGGAAGCATCCACAGCACGGTCAGAAGGAACATGAGATGGAAAACCTTGGTATCGTTTCCCTTGACCCGGTCAAAAATATCCTTCAGTTTCATAGCGATTTCAGAACCATTGCGGTGCAAAGTTAAGGATTTTTCCATCAAATTCATAATTAAAGCATATACCGACACAGCGGGGGCCGCTCCGGGATTGGAGCGGCCCCCGCTGTGTGTCGGTTCAAGGGGATCAGATCCAGCGCAGGAAGGCGAAGTCCTGGCGGTGGGGCAGAGCCGGATTCTTGGGGTAGATGCGGTAGCCGTAGCGGAAGACGCCGGCGTCCTTGATCTTGGCCTGCAGCTCGTAGGTGACGATATTGCCCTCGGTCTTGACGATCTTGAAGTCGCGGGTGCCGACGAACTTCTCCTTGCCGTCCTCGGTGCGGAAGATCACCTGCTCTACGCCCAGGTCGTCGCCCAGACCGTTGGTGTCGAGCACGACTTCAGTGCGGTAGACCTCGCCGGTGACGCCCGAAGCGTTGTCGGCTGCATGGCGCATGTCGAGCACCTTGATGCCGTCCCAGGCAGCGGCCACTTTCTCCTTCCAGGCGGCGATTTCCTTGGCCTTGGCGAAGTCGTGGGCGGCCAGCTTCTTGTAGCGGGCAGCTTCCTTGTCGTAGAAGCGGGCGATGTAATCGTCGATCATGCGCTTCATGGTGAAGTGCGGAGCGATATCGCCGATCGAACCCTTGATATACTGGATCCAGCGGGGTGAGTAGCCCTTGGAATTGGTGTCGAAGAACAGGGGGATGATCTCGTTCTCGAGCATCTTGTAGATGGTGGCGGCGTCGAGCTTGTCCTGCTGCGACTGATCTGTGTAGGTACGCTTGTCGGTCAGAGCCCAGCCGGCCTTCTCGTTGAAGCGGTAGCCTTCGTACCACCAGCCGTCGAGGACGGAGAAGTTGAGCACGCCGTTCATCTCGGCTTTCTCGCCCGATGTGCCGGAAGCCTCGAGCGGGCGGGTCGGAGTGTTGAGCCAGATGTCGACGCCGGTGACGAGGCGCTTGGCCACGATCATGTTGTAGTCTTCGAGGAAGATGATCTTGCCCAGGAATTCGGGACGGCGCGAGATCTCGGTAATGCGCTTGATCAGGTCCTGGCCTGCACCGTCGGCGGGATGAGCCTTGCCCGAGAAGATGAACTGGACGGGGAATTTCGGGTTGTTGACGATCTTGGCCAGACGGTCGAGGTCGGTGAAGAGCAGGTGAGCGCGCTTGTATGTGGCGAAGCGGCGTGCGAAGCCGATGATCAGGGCGTTGGGGTTGATGCGGTCGAGGATTTCCATCACGGCCGAGGGATCGCCCTGGTTGGCGAGCCACTTCTCCTTGAAGTCGCGGCGCACGAAGTTGATGAACTTGTTCTTGAGCAGACAGCGCATGTTCCAGATCTCCTCGTCGGGCACGTTGAAGATGCCGTGCCATGCTTCGGGATTACTCTGGTCAGCGAATACCTCGGGACCGAGGTTCTTCCAGTAGAATTCCTTCCACTCTGATGCGGCCCAGGTGGGCATGTGGACGCCGTTGGTCACATAGCCTACGTGCGATTCCTCCCAGCTGTAACCTTTCCAGATGCCGGCGAACATACGCTTCGACACTTCGCCGTGGAGGTAGCTGACGCCATTGGCCTCCTGGCAGGTGTTGAGGGCGAAGACGCTCATCGAGAAGCGCTCGTTGGTGTCGGGATTCTCGCGACCCATGTTCATCAGATCGTTCCACGAGATGCCGAGCTTGGCGGGGAACTCGCCCATGTACTTGCCGAAGAGCGACTCGTCGAAGTAGTCGTGGCCGGCGGGGACGGGGGTGTGGACGGTGTAGAGGCCCGAGGCGCGCACGAGCTCGAGGGCTACGTTGAAATCGAGCTTATCCTCCTGAACGTAGTCGACGAGGCGCTGCAGGTTGAGCAGGGCGGCATGGCCTTCGTTGCAGTGGTAGAGCTGGGTCGAAATGCCCAGTTTCTTGAGCATGAGGATGCCGCCGATGCCGAGCAGATATTCCTGCTTGATGCGGTTCTCCCAGTCGCCGCCGTAGAGCTGATGGGTGATCGAGCGGTCGAACTCGCTGTTGGCGTCGAAGTCGGTGTCCATCAGGTAGAGTTTCATGCGGCCTACGTTGACGCGCCAGATGTGGCTGTAGACGATGCGGCCGGGGAAGGGCACCTCGAGGATCATCGGGTGGCCGTTCTTGTCCATCACCTGGTCGATGGGAAGCTGGTTGAAGTTCTGGGGCTCATACTTGGCTATCTGCTGGCCGTCGACACTCAGGGTCTGGGTGAAATAGCCGTAGCGGTAGAGGAAGCCGACGGCGGTCATGTCGACGCAGCTGTCCGATGCTTCCTTGATGTAGTCGCCGGCGAGCACACCGAGGCCGCCGCTGTAGATCTTGAGACAGTTGCACAGGCCGTATTCCATCGAGAAGTAAGCGACAGAGGGTACGTCCTTGCGCATGGGCTTGCTGAGATATTCGCGCATCTTGCGGTATACATGCGCGATGCGGTCCATCAGTGCGTTGTCGGCCAGAATTTCGTCGATACGCTCCGAGGGAAGCTGCTGCAGGAGCATCACCGGGTTTTCGCCCGTGGCGCGCCAGAGCTCGGGGCTCAGTTCGCGGAAGAGGGTCTTGCCGTCGCTGTTCCAGACCCACCAGAGGTTGCGGGCCATTTCTTCGAGCGGCTTGAGCTGTGAAGGCAGTTCTGCTTTTACAGTAATGTCACGCCATACGGGTGCATTGGTTTTACTTACCGGAAGTTTCATACTTATGTATCTGTTATTTGTTTGATTTCATATTGTTGGCAAAGGCCAGTGCATAGGCCCTGCGGTAGTATTCGATGAAGTGCGACCAGTCGCAGGCGGCCGCAGTAGCGCGGGCGGCTTCGGAGATGCGCCGGCGCCGGCCGTCGCCGGAAGCCGTCAGGCCGCTGAGCTCGTCGGCCATCGCAGCCACGACCAGGTCGTAATTGGAGTCGTCGCGCGGAATGACGCATACGCCGCAGTCGTCGAACGTGCCTTCGGTGGTCGACTGCATCCACTGGCCGAAGCCCGAGAGCGACGTCGTCACCGTCGGGACTCCGAAAGCCACACTCTCGAGCGGCGTATATCCCCAGGGCTCGTAGTACGAGGGGAAGGCCGTTGCGTCGAAGCCGATCAGCAGATCGTAGTAGGTCATGTCGAAGATGCCGTCGCGTCCGGTCAGGTAGCAGGGCACGTAGATCACGGCGACGGAATCGTCGCGGCGCGATGTCGTGAAGCCGAGCTGATGGATGCGTGTATTGACGGCGTCCTCATTATAATTATGTAGATTGTGGGTCAGGACCGGGTCGGCGATGCCGGCGGTGATGCGGCCGGCGAGCGCCTGCTGCAGTTCCGGACGCGGACCCGCGCACCATGCGGGCACCATGACGAACGCCACGACGGGGCGCCCGGTGCCGTTGTCGGCCATGCGGGCGGCAGTGTCGAGGAACACGTCGAGGCCCTTGTTGCGGTACTCGCAGCGGCCTGATGTGGCCAGCAAGAAAGTCGTATCGGGCAGATCGCGGCCGGTCAGGGCACGGGCTACGTCGAGCAGACGCGCGCGGGCCTTGGCGCGTGCCTTGGCGAAGCGGGTCTTTGCGGGCACGAAGCCGGGCTCGAATCCGTTGGGCGTCACGACGTCGGGGCGGCGCCCAAGCAGCTGCGCGCATTCTCTGGCCGTAACCTCGCTGACAGTCGTGAAGCAGTCGGCGGCATGGGCAGCAGCCTTCTCGAGCGAGTGCTTCGACTCCATGTTGAGCTCGCGGGCCATCTGGTCGCCGTCGTAATTCGCGAGCTGATCATAGAGGGGCTTGCCGTTGCCGCAGATGCTGCGGCCGATGCTGGTGGCGTGGGTGGTGAACACGGTGGCTACCTGCGGCAGGTGCTCCTTCACGGCGAGCAGCCCCATGCCTGTAGTCCATTCGTCGAAATGGGCTACGAAACGCGCCTTGGGATCCTTCGACGAAAAATATTCGACCAGGCTCTCGACGACAGCCGCAGCGGCGCGACCGAAGGCGCAGGCCTCGTCGTAGTCGCCGTAGGCGTGGAGCGAATCGACGCCGTATTTCTCCCACATATGGCCGTAGAAAGCATCCTTGGTGGCATACATAGCCTTGAAATCGACCAGAATGACAATCGGACGCCCCGGCACATCCCAGCGACCGACGCGCACCTCGACGCCTTCGGGCAGCAGGGCCTTCTCGCGCCAGCCGCGCAGCAGCGTCGTACTTTCGGTGAAATCGGGTGCAGGATGTTCGGCCGTCCAGACGTCCGGACCGACAAAAATCAAATGATCCTTATATTCATCGTGGAGGCTTTTTGCTTTGGTAGACAACACAGTATATATTCCACCTATTTTATTGCAAACCTCCCAACTTGTTTCTATAATGTAATCTTTTGCTTTCTCAGCCATAACTGAATTTCGATTTTCAAGCCGCAAAGGTACGAATTTATTTTCTTATTACAAAGAGACGCTCCCATTTAGACAATAATTTTTAACGAAAGGGAGATGAAACGCCGCCGGCGTCTTTCGCTCGGTTTTGAAAAAATTGACTAACTTTGCTCCTGCTATGAATGAAATCATTATACCTCTTATAACAGTCGGGCTTGCCGCCGCCCTGGCATGGGCGCTGTGGCGCATCGGGCGCCTGCGCGAGGCCAACGCTCGGCTGACGGCCGACCTGACCGCGGCCGAGCGCCGGCTGACCGACTCCGAAGGCCGCGAGAGCGACCGTTTCAAGGCCCTGGCCGCCGAGGTGCTGCGCGAGCTGGGCCGCGACCTCGACGACCGCTCGCGCCGCGGCCTCGACACAGCTCTGGCGCCCGTACGCGCCTCTATCGAAAGCTTCGTGCGCGACCTCCGCTCATGCTACACCGGCGACCGCGACGACCGCGCGTCGCTGCGTCAGAGTATCGCATCGCTGGCCGAGCTCAACCGGCGCGTAAGCCAGGAGACGTCGCGCCTGAGCCACGCCCTGCGCGGCGACCGCGGCTTCCAGGGGCGCTGGGGCGAGATGGTGCTGGCCAACGTACTTGAGCATTCTGGCCTCGAGCCGGGCCGATGGCTCCTCTACCAGGACTCCACGACCACCGACGAGGGCCGTCGCCTGCGCCCCGACGCAGTGGTGGTGTGTCCGCGTGGACGCCGCATCATCATCGACGCCAAATGCTCGCTCAACGACTACCTGGCCATGCTCGAGGCCGACTCCGACGAATCGCGCGCGGCGCTGGCCAAGGCCCATGTGCGCGCCGTCGAAGCTCACGTGCGCACGCTCAGGCTGAAGAACTATCAACGCGAGTTCGGGATAAGGAACACCCTAAAAAAGTTGAATCGACAGCTT
>ERZ1673743.506-NODE-506-length-59040-cov-10.531813_pt1 | contig 59040 bp, 50 predicted proteins | sample MGYA00580197_ERZ1673743 | MGnify/ENA primary metagenome ERZ1673743 (study PRJEB41218, sample SAMN15661795) | gut metagenome | host: Homo sapiens | place: Canada: London | collected 2015-08-20/2019-03-30 | study: EMG produced TPA metagenomics assembly of...
TATTAATTAAGTTAGTAGATTACACTTTCTCTATGTATTTTTGAGTGTGCTAAAAATCAAGAAAAAATATTGAATAAAATTTAAAAAAATGTAAAAAATATCTTTACAAAATATAAATGATGTGATATATTAATTCAAGATTTGAAAAGCATATAAACTTTTCTGGTGATGATTACATGGAGGAAATACCTGTTCCCATTCCGAACACAGAAGTCAAGCTCCAATGTGCCGACAATATTTGTGGGTTACCCTGCTGAGAAGATAGGTTGTTGCCAGATTTTATATATTCCTCTTTAGCTCAGTTGGTAGAGCGCTCGGCTGTTAACCGATAGGTCGTTGGTTCGAGTCCAACAAGAGGAGCCAAGAAATAGTAGATTTATTCTACTATTTTTTTATATATGTGCAAATTGACATAATACATAATTTGTAGTATAATTATATTAATCTTTTTTAAGGAGGCTTTATTATGTTCGAAACCATTCGGGAATTCACGCAGTGGTTGGGCGTAAGCCCATGGGTAATGGGAACCTTTATTAATTCCCTAATTGCATTAGGAGTTGTAAAAGTTATCTTTCCATGGACGCCAGAGTATAAAGCAAAGACTACTAAAGATAAAGATGGAAACATCATAACGACGTTTTATAAACGTGAAAAATAAATTAAAAGGTGTCTACTATTCAAAGTAGGCACCTTTTACATAAAAAAATATTATATATTTTTTTAGTTATATGATATAAATTATACTAAATTTTCATTTGAAATGTTGGAATACCTGTCGAATATGGAGCAATATCATATTGTTGAAAGTATATAACTAAATCATAAGTGTTACCTCTAGGAACAAGATAGAATTGTTCAGGATTAAAACTATCTAATACTAACTTACAATAATCCTCAAAATAAATTGGATTTCCACCAGCCATTTGACTTTCTATTTGATTATTAATTTCTTTTAAAATGGAAAGTAAAAAATATGGATTATTAGGATATAAGCTTTTTAGCATAAATTGTCTATCTACTTGCATGTTCCAATTTTGAGAACTTCTAATGGTATTTCCATGTGCTCCTCCTGAAAAAGTATAGTCATCGATATATAAACTTATGATGTTTTTATCGTTATATGTGACTGTGTAATTTGAAACTACCTCATATACCATAATGGGGTAACCATGTGCAGTATCATATTTATATTGCTGAATGGCATTTTCAAATAATTCTGTTTCAACATATTTTTGTAATTCTAATGCTTTTTTTTCATTATATTCATTAAAATGTAAGGATTTAGAAGGAGAAATATCTATTATTTTAGGATATTGGATTTTATATTTTAAAATTGTTTTTCCTTGATATATTAAATCTCTTTCTAAAATTACTGTACTTATTCTAAACATTATTAATCACCTAAAATAGCATATGCAAAAATACTGTAAAATGACACAAAAAAAGCTTCTAATCTATAAATCTATAAATATAAATTAAAGCCTTTTATTTTGGATATATGTTATTTATAATAAAACTTATAATTACAAAAATAAAAATTAATGTAAGAACAAGTTGGTTAGATAATAATTGTAATAATGTAGGAATGTAGTTAAATTTATTTGTAATAATTTCATAAATTAGTATAAATGAGGATGAAACTATGAAAAGAAATAGTGGAATGGATAGAATATTATATGAAAATGCTTGTATTAAGTCAAAATTATATATAATTGAATAAAAAGCTCTTGTCATTCCGCAAGCAGGACAATAAATACCAGTAACTTTCTTAAAAAGACAAGTTGCTGGTATTATTGATAAAATTAATAAAAATGTAATTAAAATTGTTAAAATAATAATATTTTTTCTTCTATTTTGCATTTTTATTTAACCTCTATAAATTAGTCAGCTAAAGGATTTCCTTTTCCATCAGTATTAATACTTCCTGTTAGAATCATAATTCCTTCGATTAATCCCCAAATACTAGAAATGAATGCACCAAATCCACATGTTAATAATGTGATTAGAAGTTGTGCAACAGCTTTTCCAGTATATCCTAAATAAAAGTTATGTACTCCAAAACTTCCTAAGAATATTCCTAATAATCCAGCAGCTATTTTAGATTTTTGGCTAGATGATACATTTGGTGCTGCATTATATTGAGGTTGTTGTTGGTATTGTGGTTGTTCAGCTTGAGCTTGTGTTTGTTGTCCAGCTGTTTGATCTGCTTGAGCAGTAGTAGTTCCAGCTACTTTACATTCTTCACATAATTCTTGACCATCATCAATTGGTTTTCCGCATTGTTTACAAAACATTATTGTTTCCTCCTTTAAATTTCATATACTTTAATTATACAATATTCTACACATTTTGCAATAGTTTAGAGCTAATTTGTTTAATTTTATTATACGTAAATCAAGCTGAAAATATGATATTTGACTTGTATTACACTTGACTTATAGGCATAAATGTAATAAGATAAACACGTAAAATTATATATTAAAACTATTTAATTTAGAATGTAATCAAGGAGGAATTTGAGTTTGGATAAAAACAAAATAAAGGATGTTTTAACCAAAGAAATTTCAGAAGAAAACATATTTATTGATGAACCTATGAAAAAACACACTTCTTTTAAAATTGGAGGTGTTGCTGATATATTTATAAAAGTTAAAAGTGTTCAAGAACTACAATATATAATTGAAGTTGCAAAAAAGGAAAATATTTTAGTAACTATAATTGGAAATGGAAGCAATCTTCTTGTAAAAGATAATGGAATAAGAGGAATTGTTATTATGCTTAATATGGATAAAATTGAAATAGAAGATACAATAGTTACAGTAGAAGCTGGAGTAAAATTAGGTTTCTTAGCACAAAAACTTTTAAAAGAAGAACTTACAGGTTTTGAATTTGCAGCGGGAATTCCAGGAAGTATTGGTGGGGCTGTAAGAATGAATGCAGGTGCTTATGGTGGGGAAATGAAAGACATAATTGTAGAAACTAAATGCCTTACTCCAAGTGGCGAGATTGTAACATTAAGTAATAAGGAACAAGAATTTTCATATAGACATAGTATTTTTATGGAAAATAGATATATTGTTTTAGAAACAAAAATTAAATTGCAAAAAGGAAATAAAGATGAAATAAAAGCAAAGATGGATGACTATGCACAGCAAAGAAAGGAAAAACAACCTATATCATTGCCAAGTGCAGGAAGTATATTTAAAAGAGGTACAGATTTTGTTACAGCAAAGGTAATAGATGAATGTGGATTAAAAGGATTTAGCATAGGAGATGCTCAGGTATCAACTAAACATGCAGGGTTCGTTGTAAATAATGGAAATGCAACAGCAGAAGATGTACTTAAATTAATAGAACATGTACAAAAAGTAGTATTAGAAAAAACAGGAAAGAAAATAGAGCTAGAAATAGAAGTTTTAGGGGAATAGGGAAGGAAAGTTGGAAATATGAAAGGATTTTTTAGATGGTTTAGACCAAAAGCAAAAATGAAAAGATGGATGTTTTTAATATTAGTAGGTATTGTATTATGTTGTTATGGAATGGCAACAGTATTAACTAATAGAGAGATAGAAGTTTCAAATATTGCAAAAATTGTTGCTATATTTGTTGCTGGATTTATTTGTGTGGTTGTGGGAATTGTTTCAATGCAAAAAAGAACATTAGAGTTACTTGTTGAAGATTCAGATAAAAGAGCCAAAGATGAGAAGGTAAAAGTTAAATCATTAATTTTTGACAGAAAAATATATAATCAAGGACCAAAAATTGTTGCAATTGGTGGAGGAAGTGGATTAAACTCTGTTCTAAAAGGATTGAAAAAATACACTGATAATATTACAGCAATTGTTACTGTATCTGATTATGGAGAGCCTGCTTCAGATTCAAGACAAATGTTAGATACATTACCAACTGACGATATAAAAGATAGTTTAATAGCATTAGCAGCAGATGAAAAAGAGATGTCTGATTTATTAAATTACAAATTTAAAAATGGAAGATTAAGATCACTTAATTTTGCAGATATTTATTTATCAGCAATGCAAGGTGTTCATGGAGATTTTGCAGAATCTGTAAAACAGTCACAAAAAATATTTAATATAACAGGAAAGGTTTTACCTGTAACTTTAGAAGAAATTAAAATATGTGCAGAACTTGAAGATGGAACAGTTATTGAGAGTAAAAACAAAATACCAGAAGTGGTAAGCGAAAAAACAAGTAAAATTAATCGTATTTATATTAATCCATCAAATTGCAAGCCAGCACCAGGTGTACTTGAAGCAATAAGCGAAGCAGATGCTATTATTATTGGACCTGGTAGTTTATATACAAATATTATTCCAAACCTACTTGTAAAAGGTGTAGCAAAAACAATAAAAGAAAGCAAAGCATTTAAAATTTATGTAAGTAATTTAATGACTGAACCTGGTCAAACAGATAACTATACATTATCAGAACATATAAAAACAATAAATGAACATGCTGGGAAAGGTGTAATTGATTATTGTATATATGATACAGGTGAGATTGTTCCAGAATATATTAGAAAATATAATATGGAAGGTTATGAATTAATAGAACAAGATGTATCAAAGGCTAAAGTTGAGGGAGTACATCTAATACAAAGAAACTTATCATATATTGATGATGGTTCTGTTCGTCATAATCCAGAGGCTATTGCTGCATCAATTATTCAATTAATATGTGATGATTTAAAATTTAAAGATATGCAAAATGATTCACAATATATGATGCTTAATGATAAGCTAAAGAGTGCAAAGAAAAATGTAAAGAATGACAATAAAGCAAAGAAAAATGAAATAAAATCAAGCCAAAAAGAAAGCAAGAAAAACGCTAAAAGTGATAAAACAAAACAACAAAGTAAATTTTTTAAGAAGTATCAAAGTAGAATAGATTCAATAAGAGAATCAGAAAAAAAACTAAAACAAAAAGAAGAAAAAGCAAAGACATCAAATAAAAAATAAAAGATATAAACAAAAGAAACAAATGGAGGAATACATATGAAATGTAATAAGGAAGAATTAGGATTAGAAGACGGGTTAAAAAGAGAATGGATTATTACAAATGGAATAGGTGGATATAGTAGTTCTACAATAATTGGAGCAAATACAAGAAGATATCATGGTTTGCTTGTAGCACCACTTATGCCACCTGCAAGTAGAATGGTTATTCTATCTAAGCTTGATGAAAATATACAAACAAATGGAAAGAGCTATGACTTATATACAAATATTTGTAAAAATTACATTTCCGATGGATATAAAAAATTAGAGTCATTCGAAAAAGAATATATTCCTGTTTTTTCATATAAAGTTGAAGATATAAATATAAAAAAATTTGTATGTATGCAATATGGAAAAAATACGGTTGTGGTATATTATTATATAAAAAATCAAAATAGTGATACTAAGCTTACTTTAGCACCTGTTGTAAATAATAGAGACTTTCATAGTTTAAATAAAAAAGACTATGCAGATGTTAAACAAACTATAAAAGGAAATAAAGTAAAGCTTGTAATTGATAATAATTCTAAAACACCAATTTATATGAACTTATCAGATGGAAAATATATTAAGCATGAAAATGACAGTTTTAAGGGAATGTACTACTTAGAGGATGAAAAACGTGGACAAGATGCTGAAGAAAATCATGAAGTTCCTGGTAGATATGAAGTAGAACTTAAACCTAACGAAGAAAAATATATTACATTTGTATGTTCATTAGAAGAAAACATTGAAGAAATTGATGGAAAAGATGTTATAAATAAAGAAATTGTAAGACTAAGTGAGATAATTTATGATACAGATTTATTATCTGAGAAAAAGAAACAAAGTCAAAATCCAGTATATGTGGATTTAGTTAAAACATTTGTAACAGCGACAGACAATTTTATTGCATACAGACCTTCATTTGGACTTTATACAATTCTTGCTGGATTTCCATGGTTTCTTGATTGGGGACGTGATAGTTTAATTTCATTTGAAGGGCTTTTATTAAAGACAAGAAGATTTAGCATTGCAAAAGAAGTTTTACTTACAACGATTAGAGATGTAAAATTTGGATTAGTACCTAATGGATACTCAGGATATGATAATAGACCACTATATAATAGTGTAGATGCATCACTTCTATTATTCGAACAAGTAAAAAAATTCTTAAATTATACATCAGAATATGAGTGGATAAAAACTAATATTTATCCATCATTAGAAAAAATTATAGAAGCATATACAGGTCATATAGATGTGGATGGAAACAATATTTATATGGATGAAGATGGCTTAATTTCATCAGGTACTTGTGATACGCAAAATACATGGATGGATGCTAAAATAGGAAATTTTGCAGTAACTCCTAGAAATGGAAAAGCTGTTGAAATAAACAGTATGTGGTATAATGCCTTAAAAATTATGGAAGAGCTAACTATATTAACAAAAGGAAAGCAAGATGCTAAAAAGTATGCAGAGCTTGCTAAAAAGTGCAAGGAAAGTTTCGAAAAGAAATTTTATAATAAAAAAAGAAAATGCTTATATGATGTAATTGGAGATTCAAAAATACGACCAAATCAGATATTTGCTCTTTCACTTAGCTATCCAGTTATAGAACCTAATACTGAAGTTGCAAGACAAATTTTTGATATTGTAACAAAAAAATTATATACACCTTATGGACTAAGAACTCTTGCAAAAGGTGAAGAAGGATTTAGAGATAGATATGAAGGAGATATGATAAAGCGCGATATGAGTTACCATCAAGGAACAATATGGCCATGGTTATTAGGACAATACTATAATGCTTTAAATAATATGATAAAATCTGAAAAGAAAAAAACAGTAAAAGCAGAACTTGAAGAACAAATGGTAAAGTTTAGACAAGAAGTTGCATCAACATTTATAGATGAAATGTATCATAATGCCACAATTGGAAATATTTTTGAACTATATAGTGGAACAAATAAAAAATATTATCCAGGAGGCGCATATGCACAAGCTTGGAGTGTAGCAGAAATATTTAGAATTATTATATAACAGGAGAAAAATTCATGAGGATATTAGGGATAGATCCTGGTTTCGCAATAACAGGATATAGTATTATAGATTACATAGGAAATAAATTTAAACTAATTACATCAGGTGCAGTTCTTACACAAGCTGGAGAGTCATTTCCATTAAGATTATTAAAATTAAACAATGACTTAGAAAATATAATTGATACATATAAGCCAGATGCAATATCGGTAGAAGAGTTGTTTTTCAATAATAATGCAAAAACAGCCATAAATGTAGCACAAGCAAGAGGAGTTATATTAGTTGTTGGATGTAGAAAAAATGTACCAACATATGAATATACACCTTTGCAAATAAAGCAATCAGTAGTTGGATATGGTAGAGCAGATAAAATACAGGTACAAAAAATGGTAAAAGCTATTTTAGGAGTTGATTCACTTCCAAAACTAGATGATACAACAGATAGCATGGCTGCTGCAATATGCCATGCACATTCATCTAAATTCTCACAAAGATTATAATTATTAACTTTGAAAAAGGAGGTAAATAAAATGAGTATTCAGTTACTTTATGGAGAAGAAAAGTATTTATTAGAGACAAAACTAAAAAAGATGAAAAAAGAGTTTGGAGAACTAATAAAAGGTATAAACTTTATTTTGATTGATGAATCTAATGTTTCAGAAATAATTTCTGATATAGAAACGCCTGCCTTTGGATATGAGAAAAAGTTAATTATTGCAAGAGACACAGGACTTTTTAAAAAGGAAAAGAAAACTACTAAAGCAAAAGATACAGATACAGAACCAAAAAAGCAAAATACATTTGTAGATAAACTTGCTAAATATATAATAGACAATCAAAATCTATTTAGTAATGATGTAACATTAATTTTTGTTGAAGAAGAACCAGAAAAGAATGCTTTATATAAAGCAATAGAAAAAATAGGCGAAGTAGAAGAATTTGAAAGCTTAAAATTACCACAATTAGTAGACAATATTATAAAAATTTGTAGTGCATATAAAGTGAAAATAGATAAGGACACAGCTAAGTATTTTATCGAGTGCTGTGGTACTAATATGCAAGATTTAATTAATGAAATAAGAAAATTAATTGAATATGCAGGAACAGATGGAATAATTACAAAAGAAGCAATTGATAAATTATCTATTAAGCAAATAGAAAGTGTAATTTTTGATTTAACTGATAACTTGGGAAAAAGAGATATTGAAAAATCATTAGAGGTTTTAAATAATTTGCTTTATGCTAAAGAGCCTATTCAAAAGATACTAATAACACTATATAATCATTTCAAAAAATTATACATAGTTAAAATAGCAGAAAGAAGCGGAAAAGATTTGGCAACAGCTATGAACTTAAAACCTAATCAAATGTTTTTAACAACTAAATATAAAATGCAATCAAGATATTTTAAAGAACAAGAATTAAGAATGATATTACAAGAATTAACTGACCTAGATGCAAATTATAAAATGGGTACAATAGACTTAAATATTGGATTAGAAGCAATCTTGTGCAGATATTGTTCAAAATAAAATATATGGGAAAGGAGGTGTATGTTAATAACATTACACCTCCTTTTTGAAGTTTCCAAACTTTACTTATACCAGCGGAGTACTATTCGATTATTTTGAACAAAAACTATATAATTTTCAAGTTTTATATAGTCTCTAATGTCCTTTGGAACAGTAAATCGACCTTTAGAGTCGAGTTTAACATATCCAAAGCATCCCAGTCTTGAAATAATGTCAATGTCATTATTAAGAATGATTGTTTCTGAATCTGGAATGTAAATCTTCAATTGATGGGTGGTGCTAGAAAGACCGACTAAGGAAAATAAATCCTTAGGAATCCGTGCTCTTCCCTGTTTGTCTAACTTCATTTTCAAAATCCCCTTTATAATTTTATTTAGGTATATACCTATGTAATTATTATATCATATAATTTTATGTAAATAAATATATTTGAAAAAATATGTATAAAATATGTATTTCTTTCCAAAAATATAATAAAAGGAAGGGAAGGTATATGTATAATTTTAGAACAGATCTAGCCTTAGAGAGAAGAGATTTATATAAAAAGGCAAATAATATTGAAAAAGAAATAGATGGAATCGAAACAGAGGAAGAAAATATCGAAGACAAAATCCATTTATCTAGAGTAAAAGTAACAAATAAACAAGGAGAAGATGCAATAGGAAAGCCAATAGGCAATTATATTACAATAGATATAAAAAACTTAAAAACTTCAAATGAAGATGATATCCAAAAAGCATCAGAAGTTGTTACAAAGGAACTTAAAAATTTGATTTATAAACATATAGATAATAAATCACCAGTATTGGTTGTGGGACTTGGAAACCTATATGTTACACCTGATGCATTAGGTCCAAAAGTTGTAAATGAAATTGATATTACAAGACATTTAATAGAATATATGCCAGGGGTTTTAGATGAAAGTACAAGACCTGTTAGTGCAATTGCACCTGGAGTACTTGGAACTACAGGAATAGAAACCCAGGAAATATTAAAAGGTATTGTAGATAATATAAAACCAAGTTTAATAATTATAATAGATGCATTAGCTTCTAGAAGTATTGAAAGGATTAGTAGTTCAATACAGCTTGCAGATACAGGAATAGTACCAGGTGCAGGTGTAGGAAATGCAAGAAAAGAATTAACAGAAGAAAAACTTGGAGTACCAGTTATTGCAATTGGAATACCAACAGTAGTGGAAGCTGCAACAATTGCTGCAGATAGCTTGACATTATTTATAAAAAAGGTACAAGAACAGGCACAGTCAAATGATTTCTTAAATCAATTACAAGAAGAAGATAAATATGAGATGATAAAGGAAGTTCTTTCACCTAATGACTATAATTTTATAGTAACACCAAAAGAAATAGATGAGTTAATTGAAAATATGAAAGATATTGTTGCAAGAGGAATAAACTTTGCAGTAAATTAGTATGAAGATTAAAAGACAGTTATTGTAATATAACTGTCTTTTATGATATACTTTATAAAAAAATAAGGTGGAGTAAAGATGGAAGAAAATAATAGTAGTAATATACCAGAGTTTCTTACCCTAATGTTAAAAAAGCAATATGGAGAAGATATAACTAAAAATATAATTAATGGATATGGGGTAGATAGAAAAACAACTTTAAGAGTAAATAATTTAAAATCTAATATAAACGAAATAAAAGAAAGGTTATTAAAAGAAAAAATACAATATAACGAGATATCTTGGAGTAAAGATGCCATTGTAATAAATGAAAACGACCAAATTAGCAAGTTAGACATTTATGAAGATGGGAAAGTATATTTGCAAAGTCTTTCATCAATGTTGCCTCCAATTATATTAAATCCAAAAGAAAAAGAAAATATATTAGATATGGCAGCAGCTCCAGGAAGTAAAACAACACAAATTGCTTCAATTACAAATAATAATTCATATATTACAGCATGTGAAATAAATAATATTCGAGCCAAAAGATTAAAATACAATATAGAAAAACAAGGCGTAAACTGTGCTTTTGTAATGGTAAAAGATGCAAGAAAGCTAGATGACTTTTTTTCCTTTGACAAAATACTTTTAGATGCACCTTGTAGTGGAAGTGGAACAATTTCATTAAAAAACGAAAATTTACAAAAGGTATTTACTGAAAAATTAATACATAAATCAGCAGAGGTGCAACTTGCGCTACTAAAAAAAGCAATTAAATTACTTAAACCTGGAGGAGAGATGGTGTATTCAACTTGTTCAGTTTTAAGTATAGAAAATGAGGAAATAGTTGAAAAAGCATTAAAGGGAACAAAAGCAAAGATTGTACCAATAGAAAATGATGAATTAGTTAAGGAGCTTCCTTTACTACCAGTAAAAATAGAAGGAACATTATGTGTGGCACCAAACGAATTATATGAAGGCTTTTTCATTGCAAAAATTCGCAAAGATGTATAACTTTACTTATATTGAATAATGTTATAAAAATAAAAGGAGTGGTTATATGATACTTGTAGATGGACATTGCGATACTTTAAAAGAGACCTTTAAAAGGAATATTGATTTAGATAATAATTGTTTGAAATTTAATATATCATCTAAAATGAATTTTCCTATTTTACAAATGATGGCAATATATATTTCACCAGAAGAAGCGGAAAATGGATATGAAATTACAAAATCTGTATTAGATTATTTTGAAATCCAAAAAGAAAAATTTGGTGATAAAATTATTCAGGTAAAAAGTAAAGAGGATATTCAAAAACTTATGCCAGAAAAGTATGGAATGATGCTTACAATAGAAAATGGAAGTGCTATACAAGGAAATTTAAAAAATATTGATTACTTATATCAAAAAGGTGTAAAAATGATGTCTATTGTTTGGAATGAACGAAATGATTTAGCATCAGGAGCAACGGAGAAAATAGATACAGGTCTTACAGAGCTTGGAAAAGAGTATATAAAAGTTTTAAATGAAAAAAAAATTTTGGTAGATGTCTCTCATGCTTCAGAAAAAACTTTTTGGGATACTGCACAAATATCTAATGCACCAATTGTTGCATCACACTCATGCGTGTACAATTTATGTGAGCATCCACGAAATTTAAAAGATAATCAAATTAAGCAGATTGCGAAAATGAATGGGATAATTGGAGTGGTATATAGTAGTGGATTTTTAAATAAAACAGAAAAAGCAGATATCCAAGATATAATTAACCATATTAGATATATAAAAAAATTGGTAGGAATTGATTATGTGGGTTTGGGAAGCGATTTTGATGGCTTAGAAGAAAATCATATACTTAAAAGACTAGAAGGATTAAATAATATAAATAATCTAATATATGAGTTAAAAAAAGAATTTAACAATAATGAGATAGAAAAAATTATGGGAGAAAATTGGCTAAGAGTTATAGGAGAAAACATTTAAATTCAATAATATTTCAATAAAAAGATAGTACTATCATAATAATTGGAGGAGTGAAAATAAAAATACTAATTATAGAGGATGAATATGCGTAGCAGATGCAGTACAAGCTTATAAACAATCTATTATTTTTGGCAAAAGCGGAAAATACAAATAATAATGTAAAAAAAGAAAAATTTAATTTATCAGAAGAAATTAATATGGTAGTAGCAATGTTTGAAAGTATGGCTTATGAAAAAAAGGTTAAGATAAAATCTAAAGTGGCAGAAAATATTGATTTCATAGGAAATAAAGAAGATATAAAACATGTTGTATCTGTTCTTATTGATAATGCTATTAAGCATACAAAAGAAGATGGAGAGGTAATTTTAGAATTAGAAAAAGAAAAAGGAAATATAGTTATTCAGGTAAAAAATCAAGGAGAACCTATTCCGGAGGATGAAAGAGAAAAAATATTTGAAAGGTTTTATCGTATAGATAAATCTAGAAATAGGAAAGAAAAACGATACGGATTAGGTTTAGCAATTGCTAAATCAATTGTAAATCAATATAAAGGAAAAATTGATGTAAATTGCAAAGATGGTTATACAACTTTTAAAGTGATATTTTGATGAAAAAATATGTTGCAAAAAAAACTGACTAGTAGTACAATAAGAAAAAACAAAGGAGGAAAAAGTATGGAAGCAATAGAAAAGATACTAAAAAAGACAGGTTGGAGTTCTCTAATTACATCTGTAATTTTTGCAATAATTGGTTCAATATTAATAGCTAAACCAGAAGGAACAGTAAAAATAGCATCATATATAATTGGAATAATATTCATATTTGCAGGAATTTATAAAATTTTTAATTATTTAAGAGAAAAAGAAAACACAGAACTTCTTTATCACTATAATGTTGCATATGGTGTAATTGCCATTATTTTAGGATTAATTACAATGTTTTATAGTACTCAAATTGTTGCTTTATTTAGAATTCTAATTGGAATATGGATAATATATAGTTCAATATTAAGAATAAATTTAGCATTTAATTTGAAAAATATTGATTCAAAACTATGGATACCAAGTATTATTGTTGCATTTGCAATGTTTGTATGTGGTATATACATTACATTTACATCAAATGCAATTATTGTAACGATAGGAATTATTATTGTTACATATGCTGTACTTGATATAATTGAAAGCCTAATATTCTTAGGAAATATAAAAAAACTAAGCATTAAATAAGTTAAAAAGCACGGAAATTATTTCGTGCTTTTTTAGTATGTAAATAGCAAAATAAATTATTGACTTTTATATTTACATAATATATAATATAGACACGTAAAATTTATTTACGTTGCTGATTTTACAACAATCGGCATTACCTATGGAATAATTATGCAAGAAAGGAAAACAATCATGAGTGCTAAGATTATAAAGGGAGAGCTTGTTTTTTCGGAAAAAATCCGGGAAATAAGTAAAGCAGAATTCTCTTTTTGCAAGGACTTTGCAGTTTTAAAAATACCAGATGGTGTTATTAAAATTGGGGAAGGCGCATTTTTAGGATGTTACAGTATGGTACAGGCAGAGTTACCAGACACAATAAGCGAAATAGGTATACAGGCATTTGCCTATTGTGACCACTTAAACAAGGTTAATATACCTAAAGGTATAAAGGTAATACCATATGAAGCATTTCGGGAATGCAAAAACTTGGATACTGTTGAGATACCTGAAAATGTTAAGAAAATTTCTCAGGGAGCCTTTATGGGATGCAAATCTCTAAAAAGTGCAAAACTGAACCATGGTTTGGAATATATAGGAGCTATGGCCTTTAAGAAAAATATTTCTTTAAAGGAAGTGAATATTCCTAATACCGTAAAAACCATAGGTCCATTTGCGTTCTTAGGGTGCAAAAATCTAGAATCTGTTATTCTTTCAGAGGGGATTACAGAAATTGGACAAGGGGCATTTGCCGGCACTAATCTTAAGCTTGTGATAATTCCGAGCACAGTTGAATCTGTAAAAGAGGGAATGTTTCCAGAAACTTGCAAGCTTAATTTTAGTCGTAAAAGGTAGATCAGCAACATTATATTCATAGCAGTGCTTTGAATATACAGTGCGGAATAATAATTGTAATATATTATTTTTCTGCACTGTTATTTTTTTGTAAAAATTTCATTTATCTATTTATTTTTTTTAATAATTTATATATAATGATAAAAAACAAATGGAGGGCAAAAAATGAATTTAGCAAATAAATTAACTATTTTTAGAATTATATTGGTACCAATTATTATGATAATACCTTTTCTTAACATACAAGGAGAGTTTTTAGGAGTATCAATTTCATATATTATAATAGATGTAATTTTTATTATAGCATCAATAACAGATAAATTGGATGGTTACATAGCACGTTCAAAAAATCAAATCACAACATTTGGAAAATTTTTAGATCCAATTGCAGATAAAATTTTAGTTATTGTTGCAATGCTTATACTTGTGGATGGAAATCAAATACCATATTGGATACCAGCAATTGTTGTAATAAGAGAATTTATAGTTTCTGGGTATAGATTAGTAGCAGTACAAAAAGATGGAAACGTAATTGCCGCAAGTATATGGGGAAAAATAAAAACAGCAACACAAATGGTAGGTCTCGTATTTGCTTTTATTGACAAAAATGCATTTGGAGCAATTTTTACACAAAATTTAACTGGATATAGTTTAGTAGTAAATTTAATCACAACAATTTTACTTTCAATTTCTGTAATTGCAACAATAATTTCGGGCATTGATTATTTAAAGGGAAGTAAAAAATTATTTAAAGGTGAAATATAAAAAACGAGGGATAAAAATGGAATTTGAACAAGCAAAAGCAAGAGTAGAGGAATTAGTTCCTTTACTACAATATTATACAAAGAAATATTTTGATGATGAGCAAGTTGTAAGCGATTATGAATATGACATGCTTATGAAAGAATTAAAGGGAATAGAAGCAAAATTTCCTGAACTTATTAGAAAAGATTCGCCAACACAAAAAGTAGGAGCAAGTTTAAAAAAAGGTTTTGAAAAGGTAACTCATGAAGTACCATTGCAAAGCTTACAAGATGTATTTTCTTTTGAAGAAGTTAGAGATTTTGATGAGAGAATGAAGAAAATAGCAGAAGAAAATAATACAGAACTTGAATATGTTGTAGAAACTAAAATTGACGGATTATCAGCAGCTCTTGAATATAAAAATGGAGTATTCGTAAGAGGGGCTACAAGAGGAAATGGAACTGTAGGGGAAGACGTAACAGAAAATTTAAGAACTGTAAAATCTATACCTAAAAAACTTAGTGAACCAATTGATATTATTGTTCGTGGTGAGGTTTTTATTGGAAAAGAGCAATTTGAAAAATTAAACGAAAATAGACTTATGGATGAAGAAGAACAATTTGCCAATGCAAGAAATGCTGCTGCAGGATCTTTAAGACAGTTAGATAGTAAAATTACAGCTACAAGACCACTAGATATTTATATATTTAATGTTCAAAAATCTGATAAAAAAGAATTTAAAACACATAGTGAAAGTTTAGACTATTTAGATAGTATAGGATTTAATGTAAATCCTATTAGAATATTATGTAAAAATATTGACGAAGTAATTTCCGCTATAAACAAAATTGGAGAAGATAGAGAAAATATATCATTTGGAATTGATGGAGCAGTTGTTAAGGTAAATAACCTAAAATTAAGAGAAATTATTGGAACAACATATAAAACACCAAAATGGGCTGTTGCATATAAGTATCCACCAGAAAGAAAAGAAACAAAATTAAAAGAAATAGCTTTTCAAGTTGGAAGAACTGGAGCAATAACTCCACTTGCAATACTAGAACCTGTCGTAGTTGCAGGATCTAAAATATCTAAAACAACATTACACAATGAAGATTACATTAAGGAGAGAGATATAAGAGTTGGAGATACTGTTATTATACAAAAAGCGGGAGATGTTATACCAGAGGTAATAGAAGTTGTAAAAAAGAAAAGAACAGGTGAAGAAATAGAATTTAAAATGCCAGAAGTATGTCCTGTATGTGGAGCTCAAGCGGTAAGAGAAGTGGGTGAAGCAATTTGGCATTGTATAGGAATTGAGTGTCCTGCTAAACTTATGAGGGGAATAATCCATTTTGTTTCAAAAGATGCAATGGATATTAATGGCCTTGGAGAAAACTTAGTAGAAGAGTTTATAAACAGAGGATTAATCAAAAATATAACTAATATATATGATTTAACATTTGAAGACATAGCATCTTTAAAGAAAAACGGAAAAAAATTTGCTCAAAATCTAGTTAATGCAATAGAAAAAAGCAAAAGTAATGATTTGTATAGACTGATTAATGCACTTGGGATAAGACATGTTGGAGTAAAGCTTGCTAAATCACTTGCAAAATGGTATAAAAGTATGGATGCTTTAATGAATGCTTCTGTCCAAAGTTTAGCAATGAAAGAAGATGTAGGTTTAATTACAGCACAAAGCATTTATGACTTTTTTAAACAGACTCAAACTATAGATTTAATAAACAAATTAAAAGAACATAAACTAAACATGAATTACAAAGAAGAGAATATTGAAGACGCAAGGTTTGAGGGAAAAACATTTGTATTAACAGGAACATTAGAAAATTATTCGAGAGAACAAGCAAGTGAAATTATTGAAAAATTTGGAGGAAAAACATCTGGAACAGTTTCTAAAAAAACAAGCTATGTTCTAGCAGGTGAGGAATCTGGAAGCAAACTAAAAAAAGCTCAAGAACTTGGCATAACAATTTTAACTGAGGCAGAGTTTAATGAAATGATAAAATAAAGGAGACAAAATGGAAGAATATACATTTGAAAAGATGTGGCTAGATTTAAAAAATGGATATCAAATATATTATACATATGTAGGAAATAGATATGTGTTATTTAAAACAGCAGATAACTGTTATACTCAGAAATTGTTATCTGATCATAAAAAAAATTCGCAACCAAAACAATTAATGTTAACCTTGAAAAGGGTAAAAGAGATTTTTCCATATATGGAGGAAATTGAATATAAAGTAGGAATTTAGAAAAAAGAGTTGAAATTTACATAATATTATGATATACTAAGATTAAGTCACGAAAGTGACAATTATATTTAAGGAGAGAAAAAATCAATGGAATTAACAGCAACAAGTTTTGTAAGACTCTCGGAAAATGTCAGATCTCGGATCGAATCTGAGATCAGACGGAGTGGATTGATCTGTAACGGCGGATCTTGCGTACAGATGTCAGATGGAAGCAGAATGCTTTCTATATCCATCAACCATTTTGACGGAAGACCAGTAGACTCGGCAGTGCAGCTGAAGAACAAGATTACAAGAATTCTTGAAGAAAGCGGATGGCTCAACTTCAGGGTTGTTCTGAATTAACAAACTGTAGCAAATCAATAACCTAAAAAAGCTAGTTGCAAATGCAGCTGGCTTTTCTTTTGGAAAAATTTATTTAGATGGAATAATAGGATGTACAATAACATTTTTATTATTAGTATATATAACCATTCCAGGTTTAGATTTAGATGGTTTTTTTACATTTTTAATTAATGTGTAATCTACGGGAACATTACTGGACTTGCTTGCTTGGCTATAAAATGCAGCAATAGATGCTACTTTATTAATAGTGTCTTGTGCTGGAAGTTTATTATTTACCTTTAAAATGACATGACTTCCGTGAACATCTTTTGTATGAAACCATATATCAGTTGGATTTGCTTGTTTAGTAATAAAATCATTTTGTCTATTATTTTTTCCAACTATAACAGTATAATTATCAATTGTAAATTTTAGTGGTTCTCCAATTTTTTCAATGTGTAAATTGTTTTTCTTTGTATTTTTTTGATTTTTCTTATTTTTTTTAATAGACAAGTTTTTGTCAGTTAAAAAGGTTTCATGAAATTCATTTCTAATATCTTCTATTTCTTGAGTAGTTGTAGCTACTTCAAATTCATAGATAATGCTTTCTAAATAGCTAAGTTCTTCTTGTACTTCTTCTTTTTGTAATTCGGTAATTTTTTTAGCATTTTTTAGTTTTGAATATTTTTTAAAATATTTTTTAGCATTTGCTGAAGGCAAAATACTTTTATCTAAAGGAATTGTAATTAAATTATTGTTATCATAATAGTTTTCAATAGTAAGAGATTCTATATGATTATTTGAAATCCTATATAAATTGTTTGTAATAAGTTCTCCATAAAGTTTATATAAATCAGCATTTTGACATTCTTTTAATCTAGAGTTTATGTTTGTTAGTCTAGTATTTAGCTTTTTAAAATAGGCTAAAACTTCATTTGAAAAGTTATTTTTTATGTTTTTGAAATTCTCATTTTTTTCTTTAGAATAGTAGAAATTATCTATAAAAAAGTTTACTTGTAAAGGGTTGTCTTTTTGGAATAAAAAAACAGAGTAATCTTTCTCATTATAACATGTTGCAATTGTATCAGTAGTATTGTTTAATAATTTCCTTAAATAAGAATAAACCAAATCTGTGTTATTCTCAGAAAGAAAGTCTTCTATAGAGATTTTTTCTAATAAACAAGAGATTAATGTTTTACTAAAACCAGTATACAAGTTAGAAAGTATATCTGTTAATTTTTCTGTGTTATATTCTTTGCTATAATTTAGGCAATCTTCATAGAAATTTTTTTCATCTTGCAAATTTATAAAGTCATGTTTAGATGATAAAGGAAGAGTATACTTAGAACCAGAGAAAATACTTCTATAAGAGTTTTCATCATTATTAAAATGCTTTAAAGCATCAATTATTACATCACATGAATCTACCAAAATAATATTACTATGTTTACCCATTAATTCGATTATGATTTTTTTCTTGCCAATATTTTCTGACTTACTATGACCTTCAAATTCAATTATCATTATTCTTTCTAAAGATAATGTATATAAATTTGTAATTCTAGTATTTAGTAAATGCTTTCTTAAAACCATGCAAAAATTAGGTGCAAATGTTGGATTAACTTTTTTATTTTGAGTTAAACATACACGATAATTATTAGATGAAGTAACAATATCTAATGCATATTTTGAACTATTATTGTAAATACCAATTATAATTTCATTATTATTTGGCTCAAAGATAGAATCAATTTTACCTCCTATAATACATGGAGATAACTCTTTTGAAATTGTATAATTAACAAAACCGTCATATGCCATTATATTAGCCTCCTTATATACTTTGTAGTAAAATATAGCATAAATTACAGAAAATATCAATAATTTACATTTAAGGCTTGACATTAAAAGAATAACTGCCTTATAATACAAGCATAGAGGAAAACTTCGTAGGAGGTAGCTTTAAGCAATATGAACAATAAAGGTGTATTTTATTCTTCAAAAAGTGATTATGAAAATGCAAAAGATGAAGATTTAATTGAAATTATTAAGTCTGGAGATAAATGCGCTCTTGATTATTTAATAAATAGGTACAAAGAGCTTGTAAATATAAAAGTTAGTAAGTATTATATCATTGGGGCTGAAAAAGATGATATTGTTCAAGAAGGTTTAATTGGGCTTTTTAAAGCAATAAAATGCTATAAACCGGACCAAAAAAATTCATTTAAGACTTTTGCTAATATGTGTATTGAAAGACAATTAATAACAGCTATAAAAACATCAAATAGACAAAAACACATGCCTCTTAATTCTTATCTATCTTTAAATATGTCTGCTTATGATGACGAAAGTGATGATACTGAAGTGATGGAGGTCTTTGAATCTACCATTGTTGAAGATCCATTAGATACAATAACTAAAAAAGAATATTATATGGATGTTGAAAAAGCAATTGATGAATCATTAAGTGATTTTGAAAGACAAGTATTAAGCAGATATGCTAATGGAGAAAGCTATGTTGAGATTGCAAAAAAATTGGATACACCTGTAAAATCAATTGATAATGCAATACAAAGAATACGAAAAAAAGCAATAAAAGGAATTAACCAAAACTAATGCTTCTATAGCTCAGTAGGTAGAGTGCAGCCTTGGTAAGGCTGAGGTCGCGGGTTCAATTCCCGCTGGAAGCCCCATTTTAAATTATAAAATGGGAAAAATAGAAAGGAAATTGAAATGAAAATAGGAATTGTAGGATTACCAAATGTAGGAAAAAGTACAATGTTTAATGCAATTACAAATGCAGGAGCTGAATGTGCAAATTATCCATTTTGCACAATTGAACCAAATGTTGGAGTGGTTCCAGTACCAGATGAAAGATTAGACAATTTGGCAAATATGTATCACCCAGAAAAAGTAACACATGCTATTATAGAATTTGTTGATATTGCTGGATTAGTAAAAGGAGCAAGTAAAGGTGAAGGATTAGGAAATAAATTTTTATCACATATTAGAGAAGTTGATGCTATTTGTGAAGTAGTAAGATGTTTTGAAGATCCTAATATTGTACATGTTGATGGAAGCATAAATCCTATAAGAGATATAGAAACAATTAATTTAGAATTAATATTTGCAGATATCGAAACACTAGATAAAAGAATAGATAGTGTAAAGAAAAAATTAAAAGCAGATAAAAAATGTCAATTAGAATTAGATGTACTAGAAAAAATAAAATCTGCATTAGAAGCTGGAAAATCAGCAAGAACAGTTACTCTTAATGATGAAGAAAAAGAATTAATAAAAGATACATTTTTATTAACAATGAAACCAATAATTTATATAGCAAATGTATCAGAAGAACAGTTGGAAAAACCTTTTGAAATAGAGGCAATTAAGCAAGTGGTAGAGTACGCAAAGCAAGAAAATGCAGAAGTTGTTCCACTTTGTGTAAAAATAGAAGAAGAACTTGCAAGTCTAGATGGAAATGATAAAAAAGAAATGCTAGAAGCTTTAGGTATTGAAGAGTCTGGTTTAGATAAAGTGGTAAAAGCAAGCTATGATTTACTAGGTTTAATGTCATTTTTAACTGCAGGGGAACCAGAAGTTAGAGCGTGGACAATAAAAAAAGGAACAAAAGCACCACAAGCAGCAGGAAAAATACATAGCGATATAGAAAGAGGATTTATTCGTGCAGAAATAGTATCTTATGACGATTTAATGAGAGAAGGTAGTATGATAGCTGCAAAGGAGAAAGGGTTAGTTAGATCAGAAGGAAAAGAATATATAATGCAGGATGGAGACATTGTTTTATTTAGATTTAATGTATAATGAAAAAATTTCAAAAAATGACAAAAAATACTTGACTATGATAATTATTAATAGTAAAATTGTTAAAGAATATAATTAGAATTACATAGTATAAAAAAGCAGAAAACAATAAATAATATATACTAAGGTATCAAAAGAAGAAAAAGGAAAGGGAGAGAAAAATATGTTAAAGAGTAAGAAAATGATGATCGTGATTTTTGCAGTTGTTATAATTGCAATTGTTGGAATGATAGGATTAGAGGTATATGCAGCAGATAATCCAATTGATTTAGACATTACAGGAATAAATCAACAATCTGATGCTAATCAAATAATAGCAAATCAAATAATTGCTAACCAAATAGCTGCTAACCAAGTGGCTGCAAATTCAACAATTATTCAACCAACAACAAATACAAGTACAAACAGTGAAACACTTCCAAAAACTGGTGTAACAGAAGATATAACAGTAATGTTCTTTATTATTGTTTGTGCAATATCAGCAATATATGCTTATAAAAAAATAAGAGACTATAAAGCATAAAATACGTATTTATATAATATATTAAGAGAGATTTTTAAAAATCTCTCTTTTTTTTAACTAAAATTCACGTAAACCAATAAAAAATATACATAAAGTATTGCAAAATAATTCCAACCATGGTAAAATAATACCTGTAGGCTTTACATAAAACTTACACAAACATAGATATAAAATGAAAGGGGAGAATTATATCTTGGAATCAAAACATAAAAAAATTTTATTAATACCAATGATAGTTTTGATTATTATAACTTTAATAGCAATTGTAAATGTAATTTTACATAGTACAGCAAATGCTGATACAAATTCAGGTCTTTGTCCAAATTGTAAAGTTCAAATGGAAGGACCAGCTACTCCAAAATCATCATCAATGTGTTGGAGTATAGTATGCCCAAAATGTGGATATAAAAAAGATAGAGATCATGACTATGGTGAAAAATATGATTCTGCATCAAGTACAGGCCATAGAATGGTAAAAACATGTAAGACATGTAACAAGACGATAACAGAAATGCAAGGACATAATTACAAGGAGATGACCTGCCAAACGCCAGCACAATGTAGAGAATGTGGCTACACAGTAGGAAGTGTTGCACCACATGCATACACAAATGGAAAGTGCAAATGGTGTGGTAAACTACAAAGTACAGGTTCAAATGATGATACAGAAGAAAATAATCCTAAAAAGGAAAATAGCACTGTATGTAATCATGTATGGAAATATACAAGTATATCGGGACAGGCAAAACATAAAAAAACATGTACAAAATGTAAAATTTCAGCAGTAACAGAAAGCTGTAAGTTTACAGATAATATTATATCAAACGGAAATAGTAAAACACATACAAAAGTATGTGACTTATGCCATGGAGGAACAGTGGAAAAATGTTCCCCAGGAGTTGGCTCTAAACAAACTAAAAAACCTACATGTACAACAGAAGGAGAAGCAACAGTAATTTGCTCAATTTGTAAAGGTTCGTGGATAGAAAAAATAGCTAAAGTTGCTCATACTTACAAAGATGGAGTTTGCACAAAATGTGGAAGAAGCGAATGTACTCATAAAAATGCAGATGGCACTTCAGCATATAGAATTCATGGATATGGACGTACAGCAGGAAATTATCAAACTCATGAAATTGCAATATTATGTACAATTTGTGGTAATTCAACAACAAGTGGCAGAGAGAATCATACTTTTGAAGTAGATATGTATAATGGAAAATTTGCATGTAGTAAATGTGGAATTGTATGTCCTCATAATTCAGAAGCACAAGTAGATGTAAATATTATTAAAGAACCTACTTGCAAAGAAGCAGGACAAAAAAGACAACAATGTACAATTTGTAAATTTTATCAAATTGTTGAAATACCTAAACTATCAAAACACGAATATGTAACTAAAAGAACTTCTGCAACATGTACAAAAGATGGAAGTGTATCTGTTGAATGTAAATATTGTGGAGAAAAAGATTATTCAAAATCATATACAATTGATGCTTTAGGACATGATTTCTCAGTAAGAACATCAAAGTACACAAGAAGTGCTGTAACACATTCTAGAGTATATAAATGTACAAGATGTAATGAAACTGAATCAAGAGATTCAGAAGATCATGAATTGATATCTGCAAGAGATAATAAAGATAATACACATACAGGAAGATGTAGAATATGTAATTATACAATAACACAGCCACATATAGGTGGAACACATAAAAACGGTGGAAAATGTACAGAATGTGGTGCTCAGTATCAAAATCATAGTCAAGAAACATCAGTATTTAAATATAATATAACATCAACTGGACATACACCTGTATATAAATGTACTTATACTAGATGTTCTGAAACTTATACTGGAAGAACAGAAAATCATAAAATAACAACATGGAAAAATAATGGAAATGGAACACATAGTGGAACATGTACTGCATGTAAATATACAGTAACTGCAAGTCATACATTTGTTAATGGAAAATGTACAGGATGTGGTTTAAAACAAAGTACAACTCCTGAAGTATGTAATCATAATTACGTAATGCAAAAAGATGCAACAGGACATTGGAAACAATGTACAAAGTGTGGAGTTGAAGAATCTGGAAGCAGAGCAAGCCATAATGTAACATCATGGAACAATGCAGGAAATGGAACACATAGTGGTGTATGTACAGTATGTAAATATACAGTAAGTGCAAACCATACATTCATTAATGGAAAATGTAAAGATTGCGGACTAAAAGAAACTACAACACCTGAAGTATGTAAACATAATTATGTAATGCAAAACGATGAAAAAAGCCATTGGAAAAAATGTACAATATGCCAAGAAGAAACTATTAGAAGTGCACATAACATGACAAAGTGGTCTGATGTAGGAAACGGAAATCATAAAAGAAAATGTACAGAATGTAATTATGAAGAAACAAAGGCACATACATATAGTAATGGAGAATGTACAGCATGTGGTGCAAAACAAACAATAACACCAGAAAATTGTACACATAACTATGAAATAAAAAGTGATGAAACATCACATTGGGAGAAATGTACAATATGTAATAAAGAGACAGCAAAAAGTGCGCATAATATAACAACATGGACAGATAAAAAAGATGGTAACCATGAAGGAACATGTACAGTATGTAAAAAAACAATAAAAGAAGCACATACAAACGGAACAAGTGGAAAATGTACAAAATGTAGTTATGATGGTACATCTAACGGAAACAACAATAGCAATAATGGTAATGACAATAATAATGGAAACAATAGTAATAATAATGGAAACAACGGTAGTAACAATAATAGTGGTAATAATTCAAATAATAGCAATAATACAGGAACAAATGGTAAAGATAATACAACAGCAAATGGAAGATTGCCACAAACAGGTGTGAATAATGCTATAATCGGTACATTAATAACTCTAGGATTAGGAACAACAGTATTTTCTGCAGTAAAAATGAAAAGAATATAAGCATAAGTAAAAAATAAATAGAACCTAAATTATTAGAATATATATTCTAGTAATTTAGGCTTATTTTTTTGAAAAAACGACAATTATTACAAATATATTACAACATTATTACATTTATATTAAGTTTCTACAAACATTATTTACTTTATTATAGAAAAGGTTTAAACTTATAATAAATACGAAAGTAAAAGTAGGGGGATAAAATGAAAAAATCATATACATATAAGAAGAAAAAACAAAACAGAAAAATAGTGATATTTCCGTTAATGATACTTATAGCTATAGGTATGATCTTAGGAATTTTTACGTTAACAAAAAAAGAAACAAAAGCAGAAACAACGGATGAATGGATATGTGAACATGAAAATTTATATATTGTAAACTATCAACAATATTCAAATACTGGTACCAAAAGTTATCACATGATAACTTTTGGATGTAAAGACTGTGATAATAAAAATGTTGGAAAATTTTTAAGTTATTGCGAAGATTCACAGGTATATCAAAATAATAAGTTAGTTTGCTCAATATGTAAAAAAGTATTAGAAGAAAATTCGTCTATTAGTAATTCAACATGTTTACATCCAGCTGATAAATTAGAAATATATTTTGAGATTGAATCTGGACTACAATGTGGAAGAGCTAAAGTAAAATGTAAAACATGTAATAAAACTATAGGTAGTGACTTTAACCAGGGACTTGGACACGTATATACAGTAAGTGATTGTCAAGGAAAAGCAAAATGTATAATATGTAGTTATATGACAAAAACAACTGGTAAAAATTCGAATAAGCATTTGAAAAATCATAAAAAAGATGAATATTATGACTATAATGATAGTCAACATTGGCACATTGAAAAATGTGATGCATGTAACACTGATATTAGTTCTACAAATGAAAAACATACGTGGAGTGCATGGAAAAGTGCAGACCTATCGGAAAGTGATAAAACAAGTTACTGCTCAACATCGAAAGAAAGAAAATGTACAGTATGTGGCAAGAAAGATTATGATGTTAAATATCATGATGTGGTTAGTGCAAATTGCAAAAATCCTGCAAAATGTAAAAATTGCGAATATGTTGTACCTTTATCAAGTACTATACCAAATGCTCACGTAGATGCAAATAATGACGGAAAATGCGATTTGTGTGGAACAACAATTAAATCTGGAACAAGTATTGAAGATCCAACAACTTGTTCTCATCCAGCAAGTAAAGTAAAAGCAGCAACATGTACAAGCAAAAAATATTGTACAGCATGCCAAACATATATAGGAAATGCATTAGGACATAGTTGGGGAGCAGCAACATGTACAAAACCTAAAACATGTACAAGAGCAGGATGTGGGGCAACACAGGGAAATGCATTAGGACATACGTATAATTCAAAAGGTGAAAAATATGGATTTAGTTCAACTAATGGTGGTTCAGGTATGCATTATAAAGTTTGCAAAGTGTGTGGAATTAAAGAATTAGTTAGTTGTTCAAAATCAGTAACTGCAGTAGAAGAAAAACCTACTTGTGTGAAAAAGGGAAAATGGAAGTATACGTGTAATGTGTGCGATGCATATTGGTACGCACCAATACCAGCTATGGGACATAGTTATGATAGTAAAGGAAAATGTACTAGAACAGGTTGTACAGCAACTAAAGATACAACATGTACACATGGAAGTTACACAGATCACTATGATTATACAGATGATAATACATGTACAAAAACAAGAACATGTAATAAATGTGGAGAAATAACTATAACAACAGGAAGTCATATAGGTGGAACACATGAAAATAAAGGCGAATGCTCTAACTGCCACAAAATATATCAAGATCATAACAGAACAGATGGAATTCATAAAGGATGGCAAGTAACAGAAAATGGGCATAGACAAATTTTAAATTGCTATGCTTGTGATAAAACTGGCGGAACAGGAACATATATAACTGACGAAATGGATCATGCAGGAGGAACACATGCTAATGGAGGAACATGTGTAGCTTGTGGAGAACAATATCAAGAACATGACGAATTAGTTGATTATGAATTAGTAAATTCTACACAGCATAGAAAAATAACAGAATGCTCGTGTGGAGAGAGAACAATTACAAATGAATTATCAAGCCATTCTTACAATAAGATAGCAACTTTAAGAGATAATGGAGATGGAACCCATAGTGTAAGGTGTAAAGATTGCTTGTCATATGCGAAAACAGAAGCACATACATATTCAGAAGGAACATGTACAACAAAACCAAAATGTAAGTGTGGAGCGGAATTAGACGTTACACCATCACATATAGGAGGAAACCATACTAATGGAGGAAAATGTACAAAGTGTGCAACTGTATATCAAAACCATGGACAGACCTCAAAAGCGTCATACTATTTAAAGACATCCTCAACGCACATTCCAATATATGCATGTACTTATGCTAATTGTACAAGTACATATAAAGGAGTAGAAACAGCACATACAATAGCAACTTATACAAATAATGGAGATGGAACACATAGTGGCACATGTACAATATGTCAATATACAGTAAGTGCAAACCATACATTTGTAAATGGAGAATGTACGGTTTGCAAAGCAAAGCAAAGTACAACACCAGAGGAATGTCAACATATATATGCAATGCAAAAAGACGAAACAGGGCATTGGAAAAAGTGCACTAAGTGTGGTGTTGAAGAATCTGGAAGTAGAGCAAACCATAAAGTAACATTATGGAATAATATAGGAAATGGTAAACATAGTGGAAAATGTACGGTATGCCAATATACAGTAAGTGCAAACCATACATTTGTAAATGGAGAATGTACGGTTTGCAAAGCAAAGCAAAGTACAACACCAGAGGAATGTCAACATACATATGCAATGCAAAATGATGAAAATAGCCATTGGAAAAAATGTACAATATGTCAACAGGAAACTATTAAAAGTGCGCATAACATAACAACGTGGACTGATACAGGTGATGGAAAACATAAAGGAATATGTACAGAGTGTAATTACGAAGTAAAAAAAGCACATACATACAGTAATGGAAAGTGTTCATCATGTGGAGCAAAGGAGCCAACAACGACACCAGAAAATTGTACACATAACTATGAAATAAAAAGCGATGAAACAGGACATTGGGAAAAATGCACAAAATGCCAAAAAGAAACAGTAAAAAGTGCTCATAATATAACAACGTGGACAGATAAAAAAGATGGTAATCATGAGGGAATATGTACAGTGTGCAAAAAAACAATAACAGAAGCACATACAAATGGAACAAGTGGAAAATGCACAAAATGTAGTTATGATGGAACATCTAGTGGTAACAATAGTGGCAATGGAAATAACAATAATAGCAATAATGGAAATAACAATAATAGCAATAATGGAAACAATAACAATGGTGGAAATAATTCAAATAATGGAAACAATTCAGGAACAAATGGTAAAGATAATACAACAGCAAATGGAAAAATCCCACAAACAGGTACAACACCAATATTTATAACAATAGCAACAATAACAGTTTGTATAGCAGGATTTGCAGTATATAAAATGAAAAAACTAAAAGATGTAAAATAATAATGATAAGGTAACTAGTTTATTAGTTACCTTATTTCTTTTCACAACGAACGATTAGCCTATTACCTGAAACATTATTGCAAGTTAAAAGTGTAACTATTAATTTGCCATTTGTATTTTGATTTGTACAAGATAAATCATTAGATTTTACTTCATACATATTTGTAATAGTATACTCTACCATGTTTCCAGATAAATCATATATTTTTACAATGTCATTATTAGTTAATTCGTTTAATCTACTAAAGAATTTATAATCTACATAATTATGACCGGCTATACATAAATTTCCAACAGTGTTTGGCATAGGTCCTGCAAAACGGCAAACAGATATATCAAGTAATTCTTTATTTGTTTCTGATAAAATTGGATATGTTAATCCTATTTTATCTATTTTAATCATGCCTATTACGAAGGGGTCGCTATCTGAGTTATTTGAAGATGATGATGTAACCTGCTTTGCAGAGTATGTGGTGCTATTAGAGTAAAGGGTTGATACTTGATAATCACTAATTAATTTTTGAGAGATTTTAGAATTTTGATTTATTCTAAACAATCTATAAAAAAAGAACGTAGTAAAACACACAGCTATAATTGATGAGATAAAAAATACTATCTTGAAAAATAAAAAGCTGCTATGTGTATTTGAAAAATTATTAGGTTCTTGTTCTTCGGAAATTTCAGAAATATTGCTGTTTAAAATTTGATTCATTTTTGTATCCTCATAAAAAATTCATATATAGTATTTGCAAAATAATAGAAAATATTTGAATAATAAAAAATATTAAGAAATTTTTAAAAAAGTAATGCAAAAATATATAAATGTATGATAGAATAGGGAAAGTTAAAATAAATAATAAAAGGAGTGTTGATTGTGCCAGAAATAAAATACAAACGTGTATTATTAAAGCTAAGTGGAGAAGCCTTAGCAGGTAGTAATAAAACAGGAATTGATTGGGACACAGTTGAAAAAATTTGCGAAGAAATAAAAAAAATTAAAGCTTTAGGTGCAGAAGTTGCAATAGTTGTAGGTGGAGGAAACTTTTGGAGAGGTGCTAAACAAGAAAAAATGGATAGATCTTCATCAGATTATATGGGAATGCTTGCAACTGCAATGAATGGGTTAGCACTACAAAATGCATTAGAAGCTAAAGGAGTTGAAACAGTACTTCAAACTGCAATAGAAATGAGACAAGTGGCAGAACCTTTTGTAAAAAGAAATGCAGTAAAATATTTAGAAAACGGTAAAGTTGTTATATTTGGATGCGGAACAGGAAGTCCATATTTTACAACAGACACAGCAGCATCATTAAGAGCAGCTGAAATAGGAGCAGATGCAATACTTGTTGGTAAAACTATTGATGGAGTATACTCGGCAGATCCAAAAATAGATAGCAATGCTATAAAATATGACAAAATTACATATTCAGATATACTTAATAAAAATTTAAAAGTTATGGATTTAACAGCTATATCTTTATGCAAAGATAATAATATAAAACTTATTGTGTTTGAACTTGCAAAGCCTGAAAATATTGTAAAAGCAATAAAAGGTGAAGAAGTAGGAACATTAATTAATGAATAATTTTTTAGGGGGAATTTAAAATGGATTTTACAAATATTGAAGAAAGAATGATGAAAACTATTAGTGTTTTCGAAGAAAATTTATCAGAAATTAGAGCTGGAAGAGCAAACCCAGCAATTTTAAACAAGATTTCAATTGATTACTATGGAACACCAACACCAATTAATCAAGTAGCTGGTATTTCTGTACCAGAAGCAAGATTAATAGTTATTCAGCCATGGGATGTTAGCATATTAAAGGAAATTGAAAAAGAAATTTTAAAATCAGATATAGGAATTAATCCAAATAATGATGGAAAAGTAATAAGACTAGCTTTCCCTGAATTAAATGAAGAAAGAAGAAAAGAAATAGTTAAAGAAGTAAGAAAAATGGCAGAAGAAGCTAAAGTTGCTGTAAGAGCTGTAAGAAGAGATGGTATTGATGATGCAAAAGCAAAACAAAAAAATAGTGAGATTTCAGAAGATGATCTTAAATTAGCTGAAGATAACATACAAAAATTAACTGACAAATATGTTGCAGAAATAGATAAAATATTAGAAGCAAAAGAAAAAGAAGTAATGAGTATATAAGTAAAGGATGATTTTAATATGACAATTAATGACATTAATAAGGAATGTATGCCAAAACATATTGCTATTATTATGGATGGGAATAGAAGATGGGCTAAGGAAAAAGGAATAGAGGTAAAACTAGGACATAAAGCTGGTGCCGAAAATTTAGAAAAATTAGCATATTTTGCAAATGATCTAGGACTTAAGTATTTAACTGTGTATGCATTTTCTACTGAAAACTGGAAAAGAACAAAGGAAGAAGTAGGAGCATTAATGTTACTTTTAAGAGCATATATAGATAAGCTTTTAAAAAGAACTACAAGTGATAATATAAGAATAAAAGTATTAGGCGATATTGAAAAAATTGATGAAGGATTAAGAAAGGATATTTTAAAAATAGTTGAAAGCACCAAAAATAATACAGGGCTTACTTTAAATATTGCTTTTAATTATGGTGGAAGAGACGAAATTACAAAAGCAGTTAAAAAAATTGCATCAAAAGTTGCAAGCAATGAACTAAATATGCAAGATATTAATGAACAATTAATTTCAGATAATCTTTATACAGAAGGTGAACCTGATCCAGATTTAGTTATAAGAACAGGTGGGGAACTACGTGTTAGTAATTTTTTACTATGGCAAATTGCATATGCAGAGTTCTTATTTGTTCAAAAATATTGGCCAGATTTTTCAGAAGATGATTTAGTTGATGCAATTGTAACATTCCAAAATAGAAATAGAAAGTTTGGTGGAAAGTAAATACATAAGCGAAAGGAAAAAAACATGAATTTTAAGAGAGTTTTATCAGGATTAATATTATTTCCTTTATTTGCAGTAATAATGATATTTGCAAATAAATATGTAATAGACATTGCAATTGCTATTGTTGCAATTATGTGCTTACATGAATTTTATAAGGCATTTAAAGGAAAAGCAAAGCCAGTAGAATGGGTAGGCTACATTGCAGCAGGACTTATTGGAGCTATACATTTAATACCTTCAAACCTAATACTTCCAATTGTTGCAGCTATAATTCCATTTTCCATTATGGTTTTGTTTGTAAGAATTATATTAAGTCATATGAAAGTAAATATTATAGACATAGCTATAACATTTTTTGGAATATGTTATGTGGTTTTATTTATAATGTTTGCACCAATTATTAGAGAAAATGTTTCAAATGGTAAAATACTAATATGGTATGTATTTATATGTGCTTGGGGAACAGATATATTTGCATACACAGTTGGAAGAAGAATTGGAAAACACAAATTTTCAGAGATTAGTCCAAATAAATCTGTTGAAGGGTGCATAGCAGGAGTGATTGGAGCCTTGATATTGGCTTTATTATATACTGTTGTATGTAATAATATTTGGAATCTTAATATTAATTATATATATATTGGCTTTATTGCAATGTTATTTAGTGCAATTAGCCAAATAGGAGATTTAGCAGCATCAAGTGTTAAAAGATACTGCGAAATAAAAGACTATAGTAATCTTATACCAGGACATGGAGGAATGTTAGATAGAATAGATAGTGTTATATTTGTTCTACCATTTGCATATTTTTTATTAATGGTACTTTAATTTTGGAGGAAAATAATTTGATTTTTTTAATTAATGCAATTAAGATTATATTTATTTTAGGTTTTTTGGTGTTAATTCATGAAACAGGACATTTTATTGTAGCAAGACTTTGCAAAGTAAAGGTTAACGAGTTTGCAATAGGATTTGGACCTACAATATTAAAAAAGCAAGGAAAGTCAACTAAATATGTTTTAAGATTAATACCTCTAGGTGGATTTGTAAGTATGATGGGAGAAGAAGAACGCTCTGATGAGGAGGGTTCTTTTAGTAAGAGTAGCATTCCAAAAAGAATTGCAATTGTAATGGCAGGAGGACTTGTTAATATTATATTTGCACTTATAACATATATTATTTTAATGACTGTTGTACTTGGAGATTTTGGAACAGCACTTTCATATACTGGAAAATTTGCGTTTTCTATTGTAGATAGTTTAAAAATGTTATTTTCTGGAGGAGTTTCAATTGACCAACTTATGGGACCAGTAGGAATTTCAGAAGTTGTTATAAAAACAACAGGAGTAGCAGATTTTGTATATATATTAGCAGTTATTTCTATGTCTCTTGGTGTTACAAATTTACTTCCATTTCCTCCACTTGATGGTGGAAAGGTTGTTTTACTAATAATTGAGGCAATTAGAAGAAAACCATTAAAAGAAAATACGGAAATAAAAATACAAATGTTAGGATTTGTGTTACTTATTACATTATCAATATTTGTTACCTATAATGACATAGTAAGAATATTTTAAATGAAACAATGGATATAAATTAGGAGTTTGAGGCTAATGGAAAAAACAATTAAAGAAGTATTTAAAGATTACAATTCAAAAAGCATAGCTTTAAATGATTCGAAAATTAAAACAATTAATCTATTCAAAAAGACAAACAAACTAGAACTAAAATTGATTGCAAGTGGCTGCATCAAAATTGCAGACTTGTATGATTTTGAAAGATACTTAGAAAAAAGATTTGATATAAAAGAAGTAATAATCGAAATAGAATATGAAAATAAAACAGAGGTTGATTTAAAATTAGAATGGCCAGATATTGTTAAATATATGGCTTTTAAGCATCCTCTTATAAAAGCATTGTTAAAAGATAGTAATATAGAAATCCAAGAAAAAAATTTAATAGTAAATTTACCACGTAAAGGAAAAGAAACACTTGATGCAGGAAAATTTGATAAAACTTTAGAAGACATTATTTTTAATATTTATGGAGAAAAATTAAAAGTAAAATATGTAGAAAATATAACAGAAGAAATGATGCTAAAGTTAAAAATGCAAGCAGAAGAAAATGAAAGACAAATAGTTATGGAGGCTCAAAAAGCTACTAAGGAGTTCGAAAAAGAGGTAGCCGAATGTATACCAAATGCTGAAAATTATCCAATGGATATAGATAATATGCCAATTCCACCAATGATGGATGAAATACCTTTAGAAGAAGATTATTTAGCAGAACTTGAACAAGCAGAGCAAGAAAAAAATGTTATATTAGGAAAGCCATCTAAAGCAAAAGAGAATAAAGTAAAGATAAAAGAAATCTCTGCAGATAATAAAAGAATAACAATAGAAGGAAGAGTAGTATCTTGTGAGTGTAGAGAAACAAAAACTGGAAAAGGCATGATTATTTTTGAACTTTATGATGGAACAGGAATGATTACTTGTAAGTCTTTTACAACAGATAGTAAAGAAGGAAATGAAATAGCAACCAAAATAAAAAATGCAAGTGGAATAAAAACTATTGGTAAAGCAGGACTTGATGCATTTGCAGGTGATGTAACTGTAATGTCTAATATTATTATAGAAGTTAATGGAGAGAACTTTCCAAAGCTTCCAACAGAAGATGAAAACTCACCTTTAATACTTGGAATGAACCCAGAAATTAAAGAACCACTTATAAAAATAGAAAACCTTGGAGTAGATAGTGGAAATGTATGTATTGATGGAGAAGTTATCGCAATAGAGGATAAGGAAATAAAAGGTGGAAGTGTTATACTTAGTATTTCTATTTATGATGGTACAAGCACTATGACTTGTAAGGCGTTTACAAGTAAAGATAATGCTAAAAAAGTAATGGGAAGAATAAAAGATGCAAAAGGTATAAAACTTGCAGGAAAAGCCGAAATGGATCCATTTTCAAAAGAACTTACAATAAGAGCAAATACAATTATTGCTTCAGAGGGAATAAAGAAAGTAACAAGAATGGATAATTCAGAAGTAAAAAGAGTTGAGCTTCATATGCATACACAAATGAGTCAAATGGATGCTGTAACATCAGCAACAGATTTATTAAAACGTGCTGCTAAATGGGGTATGAAATCTATTGCAATTACAGATCATGGTGTTGTACAAGCTTTCCCAGAAGCAAATCATTTTACCGAAAAAAATCCAGACTTAAAAATAATATATGGAGTAGAAGCATATTTAGCTCCTGATAGGACTGCAATAGTATCTTTTTCAAAAGGACAAGATATAGATACAACATATTGTGTACTTGACTTAGAAACAACAGGACTTTCATTTAGAACCGAAAAAATTACCGAAGTTGGAATTATGAAAGTGAAAAATGGAGAGGTAATAGACGAATTTTCATGTTTTGTAAATCCTGAAAAACCAATTCCACCTAAAGTTGTAGAGGTTACTAACATTACAGATGATATGGTAAAGGATGCAGAAACAATAGATAAGGTTTTTCCCAAGATACTAGAATTTGTTGGAGATAGTGTTTTAGTTGCCCATAATGCAGATTTTGATATTGGGTTCTTAAAATATAACGCAAAAGAACTTGGCTATACTTTAGATAACACATATCTTGATACATTAAGGCTTGCAAAAGATTTATTCCCAGAATATAAAAAATATAAATTAGGTATAATTGCTGAAAATCTAGGAATAAAGGTTGAAGTTGCTCATAGAGCGCTAGATGATGTGGATACAACTGTAAAAGTATTTAAAGTAATGATAGATATGCTAAAAGAAAAAGGTGTAACAAAAGTTGATGAAATTGATACAATTGGAGCAGGAGAGGTAGATTACAAAAAGCTTCAAACATATCATGCAATAATACTTGCTAAAAATTATGTTGGATTAAGAAATTTATACAAACTAATTTCTTATTCGCACTTAGATTATTTTTATAAAAAACCTCGTATATTAAAATCTATTTATAAAAAATATTCAGAAGGATTAATATTAGGAAGTGCCTGTGAAGCAGGTGAACTATATAGAGCAATAGTAGCAGGAAAATCTGATGAAGAAATAGAGGCAATTGCACGTGATTATGATTACCTAGAAATTCAACCAATAGGCAACAATATGTTCATGGTACGTAATGGTACGGTTCCAGATGAAAAGGCATTACAAGATATAAATAGAAAGATTGTTGAACTTGGAGATAAACTTGGAAAACTAACTGTTGCTACATGTGATGTGCATTTTATGGACCCACAAGATGAAATATATAGAAGAATATTACTTGCAGGGCAAGGATATGATGACGCAGATGAACAAGCACCTCTCTATCTTAGAACAACAGAAGAGATGCTAAAAGAGTTTGAATACTTAGGCGAAGAAAAAGCATATGAAGTAGTTGTAACAAACACAAATAAAATTGCAGATATGTGCGAAAAAATAAGCCCTATATCTCCAGAAAAATGTCCACCACATATTGATGGGTGTGAACAAACAATTAAAGATATTGCATATGATAAAGCACATAAGTTATATGGAGATCCATTACCAGCATTGGTACAAGATAGATTAGACAAAGAACTAAATTCTATTATAAAAAATGGATTCTCAGTTATGTACATTATTGCACAAAAATTAGTATGGAAATCAAATGAAGATGGCTACATAGTAGGTTCAAGAGGATCTGTTGGTTCGTCATTTGTTGCGAATATGACAGGTATTACAGAGGTTAATTCTTTGCCACCACATTATAGATGTCCAGAATGTAAATATTCAGATTTTACAGACTATGGTTATCAATGTGGATTTGATTTACCTGATAAAAATTGTCCAAAATGTGGGCACAAATTAATTAAAGATGGAATAGATATACCTTTTGAAACTTTTCTTGGATTTAATGGAGATAAAGAGCCAGATATAGACTTAAACTTCTCTGGTGAATATCAAGCAAAAGCTCATAGGTATACAGAAGTAATATTTGGAAAAGGTACAACCTTTAAAGCTGGAACAGTTGGTACTGTAGCAGATAAAACAGCTTATGGATATGTAAAAAAATATTATGAAGAAAGAGGAGTGCCTGTTAATAATGCAGAGGTTTTAAGAGTAGCACAAGGATGTACAGGAATAAAAAGAACAACAGGTCAACACCCTGGAGGAATTATAGTTGTTCCGAAAGGAAGAGAAATTTATGAATTTACACCTGTACAGCATCCAGCTGATGATCCAAATTCAGACATAATAACAACTCACTTTGATTATCACTCTATTGATCAAAACCTTTTAAAACTTGATATTTTAGGTCATGATGATCCAACAATGATAAGAATGTTATTTGACATTACAGGAATTGATCCAACAAAAGTACCACTTGATGATAAGGCAACAATGTCTATATTTAGTTCAACAGATGCTTTAGGCGTTACACCAGAACAAATAAAAAGTAAAGTTGGAAGTTATGGTGTACCAGAGTTTGGAACAAAATTTGTTAGAGGAATGTTGGTAGATACAAAACCTACAACATTTGATGAATTAATTCGTATTTCTGGATTATCACACGGAACTGATGTATGGCTTGGTAATGCACAAAGTTTAATAGATGAAGGAACCGTAACATTAAATGAGGCAATCTGTTGCCGTGATGATATTATGATTTATTTAATAAAAAAGGGTGTTCCACCAAACCACTCATTTAAAATAATGGAGACAGTTCGTAAAGGAAAAGCATTAAAAGACCTAGAAAAATGGGCAGAATATGTAGCATTAATGAAGGAACATGATGTTCCAGATTGGTATATTAAATCATGTGAAAAGATAAAGTACATGTTCCCAAAAGCACATGCTGCAGCATATGTAACAAATGCATTTAGAATTGCTTGGTTTAAAGTACATGAGCCAAAAGCATATTATGCATCATACTTTACAATTAGAGCGGACGAATTTGATAGTGATATTATGTGTTATGGAAAAGAAAAAGTACTTAACAAAATGAAAGAGATAGATTTAGCAGGAAATAGTGCAACAACAAAAGACAAGAACATGTATGCTATACTAGAACTTGTACTTGAAATGTATGAAAGAGGAATAAAATTCCTTCCAATAGACTTATATAAATCTCATGCAACAAAATTTATTGTTGAAGAAGATGGAATTCGTCCACCATTAAATAGTATACCAGGTCTTGGAACAGTTGCAGCAGAAGGAATAGATGAGGCTAAAAAAGAAGGCAAATTTATGTCTATAGATGATATGAAAATTCGTTCTAAAATTGGAAAGTCAGTTATAGAACTATTAGAAAAAGTTGGTTGTTTAAAGGGAATGAGCCAAAGTAATCAAATGAGCTTATTTGGTTAGAAAATGTTGCAAATTACGTAAAATTATGTTAAAATATATTCCGTAGGCTATATGCTACAAATTTTAAAATTTTACAGGAGGACCAAGGACATGAGAATCAAAATAAGTGGAAATGAAATGGAAGTAACTTTACTCGTTCATGGACGGGAGAAGACATTTACAGAGAAACAGCTTATAGCTGCGCTGGAAAAAGGCATTCCTGATGAGAATCCGCTAACGAATACAGTTAGTGACAAGGAACACGATTCTTCAAAAAAGTAACATTGTCCACTTAAATGAATAGTTCTTGCTTAAAGACTATTACCAAGAGAGGAGAAAACTTGAATAAGTTTTCTCTTCTTTTAGTATACGAACAAACATGTTGTGTACATAAAACACAGACAGCATGCGAAAAAGACAACAATGGTTTGCATAAAATATTACATAATAAAAATGTGAATAAACTGTGTTTTGAAAGCCACTAATAGTACTTATTCACAAAGTTATCCACATTATCCACATGTATGTGAACAATTTGTGAAATTTATAAATAACGAAAAAAGTAACATAATGTCGATAACAAAAACATAAAAATCAATCTTTAAAAAACACTTGTAATTGTTATTTCTATTGACTTTTATAAAATATATTGGTAAAATTTATAACAGTTTAATAAGTGGCTTTTAGCCACAAGAAAGAGGCGTATAAAATGGAAAAAATGACAATGGAAAAGTTAGTTAGTTTGTGTAAAAATAGAGGATATGTTTATCCAGGATCTGAAATTTATGGAGGTTTAGCAAATACTTGGGATTATGGTCCTTTAGGAGTTGAACTTAAAAACAATGTAAAGAAAGCATGGATGAAAAAATTTATTCAAGAAAATGAGCATAATGTTGGATTGGATTGTGCTATTTTAATGAATCCAAAAACATGGGAAGCATCAGGACACTTAGCAGGATTTAGTGACCCATTAATTGACTGTAAAGAATGTAAAACAAGACATAGAGCAGATAAGCTTATAGAAGAATGGGCTCATAAAAATGGTAATGATATAATTGCTGATGGAATGTCTGATGAAGAATTAGTAAACTATATTAAAGAACATCATATACCATGCCCAGAATGTGGTAAGGAGAATTTTACATCAATTCGTAAATTTAATTTGATGTTTAAAACATTTCAAGGTGTTACAGAAGACACAACATCAACAGTATATTTAAGACCAGAAACTGCACAAGGAATTTTTGTAAACTTTAAAAATGTATTAAGAACAACAAGAAGAAAACTACCAATGGGAATTGGGCAAATAGGTAAAGCATTTAGAAATGAAATAACACCTGGTAACTTTACATTTAGAACACGTGAATTTGAGCAAATGGAACTAGAATTCTTCTGTAAACCTGGAACAGATATGGACTGGTGGAAATATTGGAAAGAATATTGTAAAGATTTCCTATTGTCATTAGGAATGAAAGAAGAAAACATACGATTAAGAGACCATAGTGCAGATGAGCTTGTATTTTATAGCAAAGCAACTACAGACATCGAATTTGCATTTCCATTCGGATGGGGAGAGCTTTGGGGTATTGCAGATAGAACAGATTACGACTTAAGCAAACATATGGAATTTTCTAAGGAAGATATGAATTATCTTGACCCAGAAACAAATGAAAAATATGTACCATATTGTATTGAGCCATCTGTTGGTTGTGATAGAGTTGCACTTGCATTTTTATGCAATAGCTATGACGAAGAAGAGGTTGGAGAAGGTGATATAAGAACTGTACTTCACTTACATCCAGCACTTGCACCATACAAAGTTGCAATACTTCCTTTATCAAAGAAATTAAGTGAAAAAGCAACTGAAGTATACCATAAATTATCTAAAAAGTTTATGTGCGATTATGATGAAGCAGGAAGTATAGGAAAGAGATATAGAAGAGAAGATGAAATTGGAACACCTTATTGTGTAACAATCGATTTTGATACATTAGAAGATGAATCAGTTACAATTAGAGATAGAGACACAATGGAACAAGTAAGAGTTAAAATTGATGAACTTGAAAATTGGATACAAGAAAAAGTAGAATTCTAATAGGAAAGGAACAAAAGTGGAAAAAGCAGAGAATAAAAAATCAAAAGGCACATCCTTTATGAAAAATGTATTTTTACTGATGTGTTCAGAGATTATAGTAAAAGTTTTAGGATTAGTATACAGATTAATAATAACAAATGTAGAGGGGTTTGGAGATACAGGTCTTGGGTATTATTCAGCAGGGTATCAAATATATGCTTTGCTTCTTACCCTTTGTTCTATAGGGATTCCAAGTGTTATTTCAAAATTAATATCAGAAAGATTAGCAGTTGGAAATAATTATGGAGCACAAAGAATATTTAAAACAGCGTTAAAGCTGTTTTCTGGAATAGGTTTATTTTTTTCAGTAACCTTGTTTTGTGGAGCAGATTTTATTGCAACGTATATGCTTAATGTTCCTGATGTTGCATATGTTTTAAGAGTTTTAGCTCCTGCAATCTTCTTTGTTGCGACATCATCAGTATTTAGAGGATATTTTTCAGGTCAACAAAATATGAAACCAGCAAGTGTTACTCAAGTATTAGAACAGTTTTTAAATTGTGTATTATCAATAGTATTTGTATATGCACTAATTGGAAAAGAACCATACATAATGGCAGCGGGAGGAAACTTATCTACAACACTTAGCATTATTGTTACATTTTTATACTTAGCTGCTTATTATAGAAAAAGTAAAATAGAAGTAAATGAAAATGAGATATCTAAAGAAGAGCAGAAAAAATCTACTAAAGACATAGTTAAAACAATTTTAAAGCTTTCAATTCCAATTACAATTGGTTCAGTTATCTCAGTTATAAGTTCTGTTATAGATACTGCAACTGTTAGCAATTGTATACAACAAGCCTTCTCAGGGATAGTAACAGGAGGAAAAGAAGTTCTAGAGCAATTAGCAATGGAGAAAACAGGAATACTTTCAAAGGTTGATAATTTAACCAATTTACCGATAGCTGTAAATCTTGCATTTTCAACTGCATTGGTTCCGGCAATTTCAGAATCAATTGCAAAAAAAGAATATGGTGTTGCATCAAAAAGATTATCATTTTCATTCTTTGCATCAGTAATAATTATTATACCATGTGCTATTGGATATATGTGTTTATCAAATCAAATACTAGGATTAATATATCCAAATGCACCAGATGGAGCAAATGTTTTAAGACTTTCATCTATTGCTATGATATTTGTAGCATTAAGTCAAACAATAAATGGTGGATTATATGGATTAAATAAACCACTAATACCAGCAATTTCGCTTGCAGTTGGAGCAGCAATTAAATTAATACTAAATATAATTCTAGTAAGTAATCCAGACATAAATATTATAGGAGCGCCTATAAGCTCAATAGTATGTCAGATAATTGCATTCTTAATTTGTTATAAAGCACTAACAAAGAAAATAAAACTTCATATACCTATTGGCAAGTGTATAATAAAACCTATTATAGCGGGAGTAATTATGGGCATATGTGTGTATTTTTCAAATATTGCTTTAAACTTAGTTTTATCACAAACGGTTTCAACAGTAATATCAATATTAATAGGAGCAATTGTTTATGTGCTTACAGTGCTTATTCTTAGAATTTTATCTGAAGAAGATATATTAATGATTCCATATGGAACTAAAATATATAGTATTCTAAAAAAGCTAAAAATATATAAAGAGCCTAAAACAAATGCATAAAATAAAATCTAGAATTAATATAGAGGGGAAATGAAATAAAATGGGGAAAGTAAAATATCTTGCTAAAAGAATTATGAAACTAGATTATAAAAACATGTTTAAAATAGCAAAAAAAGTTGGAAAGAAAATTAATAAAAATTACATATTGGTTCTAATGGATATGGTAAGATGTGGGTTAAAATATCAAGCCGGATACTATGATTACCAAGAGTTTGAGTTTTATAATCTTAATAAAGAACAAAGAAAAACGTATTTGACAAGAGGAAAGAACAATGAAATAATAAAAAAATTTAATGATAAATCTAAGTTTTACTTATTTGACGATAAAGCACAGTTTTGTGCTACGTTTGATAAATTCTTAAAAAGAAAATGGATGATACTTGATGGTAATAATTTTGAAGAATTTAACAACTTTTTAAAGGAGAACAAAGTTATTATTGTAAAACCTACTGATGGTGAAGGTGGACAAGGAGTAGAAAAAATTAGATTTGAATCAGAAGAGGAAAACAAAAAATTATACCAAAAGCTAATAGATAATAATCAAACTTTAGTTGAACAATGTATTAAACAACATGAAGAATTAAATAAGTTATACCCAGAATCAGTAAACTCAATGAGAATGTTTACATTTTATAAAGATGGAAAATCATATTTCTTGCAAGCATTATTGAAGTTTGGAAATGGTGGAGTTGTAGATAATTTCTCAAGTGGAGGAATGTATACATATGTTGATGAAAATGGATGCGTATATGTAGGTGCAATCGATAAAGATGATAATATTTTTACAGAGCATCCTGTTACACATCAACCAATAGTTGGTTTTAAAGTACCAATGTTTAAGGAAGCAGTAGAGATGGTAAAAGAAGCAGCAAAAGTTGTACCCGAAATAGGATATGTTGGCTGGGATATTGCAATAGGAGAAAAAGAACCAATAATGATTGAAGGAAATTGTTATCCTGGAGTATTCCAAGTAAAACCAAGTTTATCAAAAGAAAAAGTGGGATTAATTCCAAAGTATAATGAGGTAATGCATATTTTTTAGACAAATCAAACAACTTTAATAAAGTTGTTTTGCTATTGAGAGGGGATAATATGATATATTTTATAATTTATCTAATAATTATTAATATTATAGCTTTTTTAGCAATGTTTATTGACAAAAGGAAAGCAAAATATGGCAAGTGGAGAATAAAAGAACATACATTATTTATTTTAGCACTAATTGGTGGAAGTGTTGGAGCAATAATTGGAATGTATACATTTAGACACAAAACTAAAAAAGCAAGGTTTTTTATAGGATTTCCAGTAATACTAATTGTAGAAGTTTTACTTGGTTTTATGATTTATAATGATTTTATAAAATAAATAATATATAGGTTATATTACAAACATGTTACAGATGTATTACAGAGATATTACATTTTTTATAAGTGTTGAAAAATAAAAAAAATTATGTGTAAAATAAAAATAAGCAAAAGCTAAAAAAAGAAAAACAAAAGAAAGGGGAAGATAAAAGAATGAAATGCATAATGCAAAGAAGGGGAAACAAGCGGAATAACATTAATAGCACTAGTAGTAACAATAATAATACTAATAATTTTAGCAACAGTAAGTATAAACGTAGTATTTGGAGAAGGAGGATTAATAAAAAGAGCAGAACAGTCAAGTGATGTGGCTAAAGAGTCAAAGGCAAAGGAAAAGCTAACAATGAAGTTAGAAGAATATGTGATAGATGTACAGATGGAAAATATAAGAGAAACAGATGCAAAAGACGCATATTTATGTACAAAATTAAGTGAACTAGGACCAACAAGTGTAGCAACAGATCCAAAGTATTATGAAGTAGAAGTGGATGGATGGTTATTTTGGGTAAATAGAGAAACATTAGAAATAATATCACAAGGAAAAGCCGAGCCAGTATATCCAGAAAAAATAGAAGTAACAAATAAGAATATAGAAGTATATATAGGAGAAGGAAAGGTGGTAGATTTAAAACTAACACCAAACAATGCAAGTAAAAGATTTATAAAATATACAAGTGCAAACGAAGAAATAGCAACAGTAAGTAATGGAGTAGTAACAGGGATAAAAGAGGGAACAACAGAAATAACCATAGAATCAACAGAAGATGAGAGTATAAAAGATACATGTACAGTAACGGTAAAGGCAATAGAATTAACAGGTATAAGCTTAAATAAAACAGAAACAAAAGTAGGAGTGGGAAAAACGGAAACATTAACTGTAACTTATACGCCAAGTAATGCAACATATAAGGATATTAAGTGGACATCTGCCGATAGAACAATAGCAACTGTAGATGAAAATACAGGATTAATAACGGGAAAAAAAGCAGGAGAGACAACAATAACAGCTATATCTGTAAAATATCCAAGTGTAAAAGCTGAATGTAAAGTGACAGTGGAATTAGTATTAGAAATAAAGGATGAAACAACATTATATAAATTTGCACAAGATGTAAACAGTGGAAATAAATATGAAGGATACACAGTAAAATTGGCTAATAATATTATCTTAAATGAAGGGGTAATATATAGTTTTGATAAAGACACAGGATTAGTAGAAGTAAATAAAAATGGAAGTAAATTTTATATAGGAACAGGCTACAAAGGAGATACGTCAGGAAGTAATGCTACATTTGATTCAACAGCAAGTAAATTAGGCGTATATTATTTATCAAGTGCAAGTCAAGAAGAAACAACACCAATTGAAAATGAAATAACCTTAGCTGAAGATGTAAAATGTAAAGAAATAGAAATAAACAATATAAAATTAAAAATGTGGGAGCCAATTGGAAATGGTTCTAATAATTTTGGTGGAGAATTTGATGGACAAAATAATAAAATAACAGGTTTATATTGCATTGTTAAAAATTATAGTGGGTTATTTGGAAAATTGAATTCTAAAAGTAAAGTTAGAAATATTAGTATTGATGAAAGCTTAATTTGTTCTTCTAATTCGTATAGTGGAACTATAATTGGCTATGTAGATACATATTGTAATTTGGAAAATTTACATAGTTCAAAAGGAATAACTATAGGAAGTTATGATGTAGGAGGAATTGTTGGACATTTACAGGTATATGATAATACAACAGTAACAAAGTTATCAAATAAATCTGAAGTTATAGGTAAAAGGTATGTAGGGGGAATAGTTGGACAATTTTACCATACTGATATGAGTTGTACAGATATTTGTACAATTGAAAATAGTTTTAATACGGCGAATATTTATGGAGATGCACATATTGGAGGAATTACTGGGTACATACACCGCGGACACAATGCTGGATCATCAATAGGAAAGATGTGCATTAATAATTGTTATAATATGGGGTCAATTACAGGAAATGAATATATTGGAGGAATATCTGGAGGCGATCGTTCAATGTACATATATATTAGTAATTGTTATAACGTTGGAACTATATCTGGCACAGAATATGTTTTTGGAATTACAACATCTGGAAGTAATCTTGATCTTATTGAAAATTCATTCAACATAGGAGGAGTAAATGCAAAACAATATGTTGCAGGAGTAAGTAATTATACAAAAGCAATAAATTGCTATAATGCAGGAATTATTAAAGCAACAACAAAATCATATGTTGGAGGAATAAATAGTAATTATAATTGGAATTATGCACCATATAATTGTCACTATATAAAGTACCCAGAAGGAACGCCTACTAATGGTGTAGGAACTAGTGATAATGTCGCAGGGATTTCTTCATATACAGTAGATACATGGAAATTCAATGTATTAGATGTTGTTAACACTGGTGGTCAATATTATACTACAACATCAGGTAGAGACAAAAATTGTCCTGTTTTAAATTGGGAAATTGAATAATTAAATTTAGTTAGACATAAAACAAAAAATGCAAGAGATAGACCATAATTTGGAAAATTTCTTGCTTTTTTTTTATAACAAAATTGCAAAAAAATATGAATAATTTTATTTACTTTTTCACAATTTATATATATAATGTTTTGGAATGAAAACAAAAGAAATAAGGAGGCTTTTTATGAGCAACAAATATGTATATTTATTTAAAGAAGGAAATGCATCAATGCGTGAACTATTAGGAGGGAAAGGTGCAAACTTAGCAGAAATGACAAATCTAGGACTTCCTATTCCACAAGGTTTCACAGTTACAACAGAAGCATGTATTAAATACTACGAGGATGAACAAAAGATTTCAGAAGAAATTAAATCACAAATATTTAGCAGTTTAAAAGAACTAGAAAATATTACAGGAAAAAAATTTGGAAGTACAGAAAAGCCATTATTAGTATCTGTACGTTCAGGTGCTAGAGCTTCAATGCCAGGTATGATGGACACTATATTAAACCTTGGATTAAATCAGGATGTTGTTGATACTCTTGCAAAGAGTAATGAGAGATTTGCATATGACAGCTATAGAAGATTTATTCAAATGTTTAGTGACGTTGTTATGGAAATACCAAAAGCTTTATTTGAAGAAGCTATTGATAAAATGAAACAATCAAGAGGAGTTAAGCTTGATACAGAGCTTACAGCAGACGATTTAAAAGAACTTGTAAAAATATTTAAAGAAATATATAGAAAAAAACATGGAAGTGAATTTCCTACAAATCCAGAAGAACAATTAATTCAGGCTGTTGAGGCTGTATTTAGATCATGGAATAATCCAAGAGCAATCACTTATAGAAGATTAAATGATATACCAAGTGATTGGGGAACAGCAGTTAATGTACAAGAAATGGTATTTGGTAATATGGGAGAAGACTGTGGTACAGGTGTTGCATTTACACGTAACCCAGCAACCGGAGAAAATAAAATATTTGGTGAATATTTAATGAATGCACAAGGAGAGGATGTTGTTGCAGGAGTTAGAACACCAGAGCATATTGCAAAACTTGAAAGTACAAATAAAAAAGCATATGATGACTTTATAATGTATGCTAATAAACTAGAAAGACATTATAGAGATATGCAAGATATGGAATTTACAATTGAACATGGAAAATTATTCTTCCTTCAAACAAGAAATGGTAAAAGAACAGCAAATGCTGCACTTAAAATTGCAGTAGATTTAGTAAATGAAGGTATGATAACAGAAAAAGAGGCAGTACTTAGAGTAGAACCAAATCAGTTAGATCAATTATTACATCCAAACTTTAATGCAGAAAAATTACAAGAAGCTAACCCAATTGCAACAGGTTTAGCAGCATCTCCAGGAGCTGCAACAGGAAAGATAGTTTTTACAGCTGAAAGAGCAGTAGAATTATCAAAAGAAGGAGAAAAAGATTTAATATTAGTAAGATTAGAAACATCTCCAGAAGATATTGATGGTATGACAGTATGCCACGGAGTTTTAACTGTAAGAGGTGGTATGACGTCACATGCAGCAGTTGTTGCTCGTGGTATGGGAACATGTTGTGTAGCAGGATGTGGAGATATTGTAGTATCTGAAGAAAATAAAACAATGCTATTGCCAAATGGAAATGAATATCATGAAGGTGATTGGATTTCACTTGATGGTTCAACAGGAAAAGTATATGGAGAAAAAATTGAAACAGTTGAAGCATCAGTTTCAGGAAATTTTGCTAAATTTATGGGATGGGCAGATAGTTACAGACAAATGGAAGTTAGAGCAAATGCTGATACTCCAAGAGATGCAAGAAAAGCATATGAATTCGGAGCACAAGGAATTGGATTATGTAGAACAGAGCATATGTTCTTTGCACCTGAAAGAATTGCAGCTATTCGTGAAATGATTGTTTCTAAAGATGTAGAACAACGTAAAAAAGCTTTAGAAAAATTACTACCAATGCAAAGAGAAGATTTTGAGGGACTATTTAGAGCAATGGATGGATTACCAGTTACAATAAGACTTTTAGATCCACCACTACATGAATTTTTACCTCATACAGACGAAGAAATAGCTGAACTTGCAAAAGAAATGGAAATGACTTTTGATGAATTAAAAAATATTGTAGTAGGACTACATGAATTTAACCCAATGATGGGACACAGAGGATGCCGTTTGGATGTAACATACCCTGAAATTGGAGAAATGCAAACAAAAGCAATTATTCAAGCAGCTATAAATGTTTCAAGAGAGGGAGTTAAGGTAAAACCTGAAATAATGATTCCTCTTGTTGGAGAACTAAAAGAACTTAAATATGTTAAAGACATTATAACTAGAACAGCAGCACTTGTAATGCAAGAAGAAAATACAAGAATTGAATATATGGTTGGAACAATGATTGAAATTCCTAGAGCAGCAGTTCTTGCAGATGAAATTGCAAAAGAAGCAGAGTTTTTCTCATTTGGAACAAACGATTTAACACAAATGACATTCGGATTTAGCCGTGATGATGCAGGTAAATTTTTAGGAGAATATTATTCAAAGAAAATTTACGAAAATGATCCATTCAAGAGAATTGATCAAAAAGGTGTTGGAAGATTAGTTGAAATGGGTGTAGAACTTGGAAGAAAAACAAGACCTGATATTGAACTTGGAATATGTGGAGAGCATGGTGGAGAACCTTCATCAGTTGAATACTGCCATAGAATTGGTTTAACTTATGTATCTTGCTCACCATTTAGAGTTCCAATTGCTCGTTTAGCAGCAGCACAAGCAGCAATAAAAAATCCAAGATAGATTTTCATAAGGGGTAGAAAATTAAATTCTACCTCTTATTTTAAAATATAGTTGACTTGCATATAAACTATGATTTAAAATGAAATATAGATTGGATGGAAAAGAAAAATGAAGAAATTAAAACTAACTTTTATAATATTTATAATTATAGGGATAATAACAGTAAGTGGAGTGTTTATGGTTAATTGGTTTGTAAAATTAAGTACAAAAGATAAGATAATAGAAAATTACACTAATATAAAAGATGCAGATGCAATACTAATACTTGGATGTCAGGTAAAACCAGATGGTTCATTAAGCTTAATGCTAAAAGACAGGTTAGATAAAGGAATAGAATTATATAAAAGTGGAGTTGCACCTAAAGTAATTGTTTCCGGGGATCATGGAAGAGATGATTATGACGAAGTAAATGCAATGAAAAAATATATGATTCAAAATGAAGTACCAAGTGAAGATATTTTTATGGATCATGCAGGGTTTAATACATATGATAGTATGTATAGAGCAAAGAACATATTTAATGTAAATAGATGTGTTGTAGTAACACAAAAATATCATTTATATCGTTCAATTTATATTGGAAAAGCACTGGGAATGGAAACATGTGGTGTACCAGCTCAAAATATAAAATATGTTGGTCAGTTTGGAAGAGATATACGAGAGGTCTTAGCAAGAGATAAAGATGTTGTTAAGTGCATTTTTAAACCACAGGCAACATATATGGGGGATACAATTCCTGTTAGCAATAATGGGGATATAACTAATGATAAATAAGATGAAAAGGAATACTAGTAGACAGTATTCCTTAATTATTTTAACAAGTTCATAATTGTTTCAATTACCAAATTTACCATTACATCATAATTCATTTCTTTATGCTTATGGTAAACTATTTCATGGCACAAATCATCAATTAGATTTATTGAAATATGTACTTTTTCTTCTAGATAATCTGGGCAAATATTACTATTATTTAATACATTTACGATTTTATCGGTCATATAAAGTTCGTGCTCATGAAAGAAATCTGAAATTTCTTTGTCTGAATGAATCATAGCTGTTATTTCTTCGTGAGCTGATTGAGACAATTTATGATTTTCAATAAATGTATTAATCATTTTTCTTAAAACTGTTTCTAAATTATCTTTATTTATTTTTTCAGAAGAAGTAATATTTAGCATTGGAAAGAAAATATCCTTTGCATATTTTTTAATTCCTTCTAGTAATATATCATGTTTATCTTTAAAATATTGATATACAATACCAGTTGAAACACCAGCAGCTTTGGCAATTTCAGCAGTATTTGTATTATAATAACCTTTTTGACAGATTAATTCGAAACCATATTGAATTATTTTTTCTTTCTTTTCAATAGAACGCTTTTGTATAGGTTCTCTAATTTCATTTTCGCTCATAAAATCCTCCTAAATTAAGAAGCTAACAACCTTATTATAGTATCCTTTCGAGAATATGTCAAGAATATGAAAATATTTTCATATTCTATTGACATTTTATTTCCATGTGATTATAATACTATCAGAAAATATGAAATAAATTTCAATTAAGGAGGAGCTATGGAAAAAATAGTAGAAATAAAAAATGTAAGTAAAACTTACAAAATAGGAGAAAAAGAATTTAAAGCATTAGACAACATTGATTTATCAATTAACAAAGGAGAATTTGTTGTTATACTTGGACCATCAGGAGCAGGAAAATCAACATTATTAAACTTAATAGGTGGAATGGATACACCAACCTCTGGAAGTATAAAAATAGATGGAGAAGATATATCAAAATATAATGAAAATCAATTAAGTGAATATAGAGCAGAAAATATAGGCTTTATATTCCAATTCTACAATATTTTACCAACATTAACAGTACTTGAAAATGTTAAACTTGTAAAAGATATTGTAAAAAATGGAATTGATAGTAAAGAGGCTATAAAAGCAGTGGGACTTGAAAAACATATGGATAAATTTCCAAATCAATTATCTGGAGGAGAACAACAAAGAGTATCTATTGCAAGAGCAATAGCAAAAGATCCTAAATTATTACTTTGTGATGAACCAACAGGAGCACTAGATTCTAAAACAGGTGTTGATGTTTTAAAACTTTTAAGAAAACAATGTGATGGAAATAATGGCGCAAACACTGTAATTATTGTAACTCATAATAGCTTATTTGCTGAAATTGCAGATACAGTAATAAGAGTAAAGAACGGAAAAATTGAAAGTGTAATTACTAATAAAGAACCTAAAAAGATTGACGAGGTGAAGTGGTAAAATGTTAAGAAAAAAACTTTTTCGTGATGTTATAAAAAACAAATCACAATTCATTGCAATCTTTTTAATGGTACTATTAGGAGTAATGGTCTATGGTGGTGTTCGTTCATATATGGATGGAATGCAAATTACAGCAGATGTATTTTATAAAGAAAATAATCTTCAAGACCTTACTGTTATAGGAAGTAACTTTAGCAAAGATGATTTAGATAAAATAAAGAAATTAGAAAATGTAAATGATGCAGAAAGAAAATTAACATTAATGGCATCTATTGAAGAAGATAAGGATAAAGTATTACAATTAAACTTTATAGAATCTAATAATATATCAAAGTTTTATATAATGGATGGCGAAGGATTTGATATAAACAAAAAAGGAATTTGGCTTGATAATTTTTATGCTAACAAGAACAATTTGAAAGTTGGAGACATTTTAAAAATAAAATATGATGGTGAAACGTTAGAAGAAAAGATTATTGGACTAATTAATGTTCCAGATCATGTTTATGATGTAAAAGATGAGTCAGAAATATTCCCAAACCATGAAAATTATGGTTTTGCTTATTTATCAATTAATGAGTTTCCTGAAAGTTATGTAAAAAAATTAGCTATGAAAGAAATGAATATTGAAGATGAAAAAATCTTTGATAAATATGTAAAAGATTTTAATTATAAAGATCATCTTATATTTAATTATGTTCTAGTTGATGTTAATAGTGAAGAAAATAAAACAAAGGTAAAATCTGACATTGAAAAAAATATAAGTACAGCTATTGCAGTAACTGATATAAAAGATTCAGCTTCTTATTCTATGTATCAAGGAGAAATAGAAGAAGGAGAGACATATGTAGGAATATTTTCAGGATTATTTCTATTTATAGCAATTTTATCTGTTATAACAACAATGACAAGAGTAGTAAAAAAAGAAAGAATACAAATAGGTACACTAAAAGCATTAGGATTTAAAAAGTCTAGAATTACTGCACATTATGTTGGATATGGATTTTGGGTATCTTTAGCAGGAGCAATTGCAGGATTAATTGCAGGACCTGCATTAATAGGAAATCTATTTATTAGTATGGAAATGGAATATTTCCAAATTCCCAATGGTCATGCAGTAGTAGTTCCAAGTAGTTTTGTTGTTGCGACATTAGTTATATTACTTATATCAGTTGTTACATATTTTACATGTAGAAGTGAGCTAAAAGATTCACCAGCAGAAACTTTAAGAGAAAAAATGCCTAAAGTTAAAGCAAATAGTTTAAATATAACTTCAAAAGGAATATTTAAAAATATGAGATTTGCTAGTAAATGGAACTTAAGAGATATCTTAAGAAACAAAATTAGAACTTTTATGGGAATAGTAGGAATTACAGGATGTACAATAATTTTGGTTTGTTCATTTGGAATGTTTGATACATTAAGACAATTTATAAATTGGCAATTTAATGATTTGTATAATTTTAAATACAAATTATCTATAAAAGAAGACGTTTCAGATAAAAGACTAGAAGAATTACTAAAGAAATATGGAAATTCTACATCTCAAACACTAGGAATTGAAATCGAAAATGGTGACAAAAAAGAAGCAAATAATATATTTGTAACAGATGCAAAAGATTATGTACGCTTCACAGATGCTGATGATGAATTTATAAACTTAAGAGATGATGGAGTTTATGTTACAAAAAAATTGGCTGAAAATAAAGGATATAAAATTGGAGATAAAATTAAGTGGCATATTTATGGTGATGATAAGTACTATGAAACTGAAATTGTAGGTTTTGATCGTGATCCACAAAATCAAAATGTAAAAATGACAAGAAACTTTTTAGAAAAATTGGGATTAGAATATAAAGAGGATACAATATATACAAATACTGATTTGTCTGATATAAAAGAAATAGACGGAATAGAAATTATACAAAATAAGGCTATGCTAGAAGAAGGAATGAGCAATATGTTAAATACAATGCAAACAATGATTATTTTATTAATTGTTGTAGCAGCAGTTTTAGGAAGTGTAATATTATATAATCTCGGAATATTGTCATTTACAGAAAAGCAATATCAATTTGCTACTTTAAAAGTTTTAGGATTTAAAACTAAACAAATAAAAAAGATATATGTAAAGCAAAATAATTGGCTAACATATGTATCAATTATTATTGGATTACCATTAGGATATGTTTTAACAGATACTATATTTAAAATGGCTCTTTCAGAGGGATTTGATATGCAAGCACATATAAAAGTACTTTCATATATATATGCAGCAATAGGAACTATGGTGGTATCTTTTATTACATCACATATTCTTGCAAGAAAAGTTAAAAAAATTGATATGGTAACAAGTTTAAAAGGAAATGAATAATGGGAAATATAGTTGTATTAGATGATTTAACAATTAATCAAATTGCAGCAGGTGAGGTAATTGAAAAGCCTATGTCTGTAGTAAAGGAATTAGTAGAAAATTCTATAGATGCTCGGTGCTTCAAATATTATTATCGAAATAAAAAATGGTGGAAAAACATTTATTAGAGTAACTGATAATGGAAGCGGTATGGAACTTTCAGATATGCAAGCTTGTATTGAAAGACATGCTACTAGTAAAATAAAAAAAGTTGAGGATTTGGAAAAATCATATACAATGGGATTTAGAGGAGAGGCATTGGCAAGCATTGCCTCTATTTCCTATTTTACAATTATATCAAAAACGCAGGAAGGCATAGCAAATAAAATATGTGTTAAAGCAGGGAACATAACAGAAATTGAAGAGTGTGCTGCACCAAATGGAACAACAATGATAGTAGAAGATTTGTTTTTTAATACTCCTGTTAGATATAAATTTTTAAAACAAGATTTAGCAGAGTTTAGATATATCAAAGAATGGGTACAAAAAGCAGCTTTGGCAAATACTAATATAAGTTTTAAACTAATAAATGAAGGAAAAAATATCTTTTCTTCTAGGGGAAATGGAAAGATATCAGATATTATATATTTACTATATGGAAAAGATATTAGAGAAAATATTATCGACGTTGATTATGAAGAAAATAACATTAAAGTTAAAGGCGTTATTGGAAATACTATGATTGCAAGAGAAAGTAGAAAAGATCAAATTGTATTTTTAAATAAGAGAAACATAAGAAATGCAGTATTAACAAGTAGTGCTGACCAGGCTTTTAAAGGAGCTACTGGAATTGGAAAGTATGGATTTTTTATTTTAAATTTAGAAATGCCGGCAAATTATTATGATGTTAATGTTCATCCAACTAAGATGGAAGTAAGATTTAAGGATGAAGACTTAATTTATAAAATATTCTATCATGCAATAAAAGAATCAATGTTAAATAATAAGTTTCTAGGAAACAATGAGCAAACTAATAAAGAAGAGTATGTCGAAAATGAACTAGAATTTTTAACTAATAAACTAGAAAAAAGTGAAGAAAAGACAGAATTAAGAATACGAAAAGAAAAAAGAAAAATAGATTATAAATACATTGGAATACTACTTAGAACGTATATAATTATTGAAATAGATAATGAATTATATTTTATTGATCAACATGCAGCACATGAAAGAGTGTTGTATGAAAAAATAAAAGAAAATTATAAAAATAATATGAGCAATAATACACAGATGATGATAATTCCAGAAGTAGTTAACTTATCTCATAAAGAGATGGAATTTGTAAGCAATAATTTAGATATAATAAAAAATACAGGATTTGATATTGAAATTTTTGGTGAAAATTTGGTAAAATTAAATGGTGTTCCAGACATTGAATATAGAGGAAAAACAAGCAATGTGTTTCTAGATACCTTAGATGAGATGATATCACAAGAAAGAACTGCAATTAAAGATGTAGAGGAAAGATTTATTGCAACTGTTGCTTGCAAAGCAGCTGTAAAGGCTAATATGGACTTAACATGTGTAGAAGTAGATAATCTTATACAAGAATTATTAAACTTAAATAACCCATATACATGTCCTCATGGAAGGCCAACAACCATAAAATATTCAAAAGAAGAACTAGAAAAAATATTAGAAGGGAAATGATAATATGAATTTAATAACAGGTCTTTTAATTCCATTTACAGGTACAACATTAGGTTCGGCAATGGTATTTTTTATGAAGAATAAAATGAATGCTAAAGTAGAAAAATTGTTGTTAGGATTTGCTTCAGGTGTTATGATTGCTGCATCTATTTGGTCACTTATTATTCCATCTATTGATATGGCAGAAGAGCAAAACAAAATAGCATGGATACCTGCAGCTGTTGGATTTTTGCTTGGAATAACATTTTTACTTGTACTAGATAGTGTAATACCACATTTACATTTGAAAAGCGATGAACCAGAGGGAATAAAAAGCAAATTAAAAAAGACAACTATGATGGTATTTGCAGTAACTCTTCATAATATACCAGAAGGAATGGCAGTTGGTGTAACATTTGCAGGTGCATTAATTGGAAATGCGGGAATTACAATGGCAGGAGCATTTGCATTGGCAATCGGAATTGCTATTCAAAATTTTCCTGAGGGTGCAATTATTTCTATGCCACTAAAAAGCGAAGGAATGTCAAAAACAAAAGCGTTCATTTATGGAACTTTATCTGGAATTGTTGAACCAATAGGAGCTGTTATAACTATTCTACTTACAAATGCTGTGGTACCAATCTTACCATATTTACTTTCTTTTGCAGCAGGAGCAATGATTTATGTTGTAGTTGAAGAATTAATTCCAGAATCACAGTCTGGAGATCATTCAAATATTGGAACGATAGGGGTTGCAATAGGTTTTACAATAATGATGATATTAGATGTGGCACTTGGATAAAACAATTGACATAAAATGAATTGAGTGTTATAATATTTTTGTAACTGTAGGACAAGTCCTACGAATTAATTTGTAAATATTGCAAAGGAGGACCTTCTAATGAAGGAAATTAGTGCAAATACAAAAAGAAATGAACGGTATAACATTGATTTTCAAAAAATTGAAAAAACATGTATAACCGTTATGTCGACGTTGTTTTTAATGGTAATGTTAGGACTTCTCTTTTATGGTATGAATATATACAATAAAAGGTATGAAGAGCTACATTTATCAATTGAAGTGACGGATGGACCTAACAATCATTTTTTGGATAACGGAAAAAGGTACTCTGTTATTACAGGCGGAGGAATAGAACATCAGCTCGAATTCGGAAATGATGAAATTTCAAAGGTGGTTGAACTTGAGAAACTTGAAGGCATGCAAATCTTTAAAATCCTTGTTGAAGAGCAAGGAAAAAAAGAAGAAACTGGAATTAGTTTTTATGTGAATGTTCAAGATTGGAAAATCAAAGATGTGATGCTAGTATGCAAAACGCTAGCCACAACAAGGTTTGACGAAAAATCTATAAACCTAAACATAATAACGTATGAAGGCTAAAAAATAAGGATATCTAGAAATAGGTATCCTTGTTTTGTTTTAAAATTAAGATTCTACTTGTAGATAAAATAGAGGTTATCCAAAACTTTTATTTTAATATAAATCTATATAAAATAATTGACATTACAGAACAAAAGTTCTATAATATAAAGACAATAATATCATATCAAAAACAGTAAGTATAATGATATTAAATATAGTAATTAATGAAGAAATATATGCTATTATGAGTTGAATATTAGGAAGTGATATCTTATAGAGAAAGAAAATGAAAATTTAGTACAGATAAATGAAGAATTGAAAATAGCAGAATATACAAGTGAAGATATTAAAGATTTAATTTATACTGTAAGAGGAAAACAGGTAATGCTGGATAGTGATGTAGCAAAATTATACAACTGTGAAACTAAATATGTAAATCGTGTGGTAAAAAGAAATATTGAAAGATTTCCAGAAGAATTTTGCTTTCAATTAGAGCAAGAGGAATTTCAAAATTTGAGGTGCCAATTTGTCACCTCAAGTTTAAAAAAACAAAACTATGGTGGCAGAAGATATATGCCATATGTATTTACGGAGCAAGGAATAGCAATGCTTTCAGCGTTATTAAAAAGTGAGATAGCGGTTAATGTTAGTATTCAAATTATGAAAGCATTTATTGAAATGAGAAATTTTTTATTTTACAATGGACAAGTATTTCAAGAAATAAATGCTATGAAAAGTAAATTATTAGAACATGATGAAAAGTTTAATATAGTATTTGATAAACTACAAAGTAAAAAAGAAAAAGAATTTAACGAAAAAATATTTTTTGATGGACAGATTTGGGATAGCTATAGTTTAATAATTGATATTATAAAAAGAGCAAAAAATAAAATACTAATAATTGACAATTATATAGATGACAGTATTTTGAAGATGTTGGCAAAGAAAAATAAAGATGTAGAAGTAGTAATATTAACATCACAAAACTGTGATATAAGCAAATTAGATATAAATAAATTTAATAAACAATATCCAACACTTAAAATAGCAAGGAGCAATAAATTTCATGATAGATTTATAATAATAGATAATAAAGAATTATATCATTGTGGTGCATCACTTAAAGATTTGGGAAAGAAATGTTTTGCAATTTCAAAAATAGAAGATATGGAATATATAGAAAAAATAAGCCATTTATTTTAAAGTTTTAATGATATTTAAAGATTAACAAATATATAGGAAAATATCGGCATAACGATTAAATCTAGAGTAAATTAAGTAAAATCTAGAAAAACTTGAAATCACAAAAATTATGACTTCAAGTTTTTTGATATTATAATACTTATAACTCGATTTTAGGATGATATCTCTCAAGCCACATATTAACTTGACAAAGATAAGCCATAAGCTGAGGACCAGTCATTAATTGACCAAACCAAGGTCTTGTAAAAGCCTTTCCATCAGTGTTTAATATTTCCAAAATATATTCTCTATTAAGCAGATGATTAATTGGAGCTTCTTTATTATCCATAATATCCGAAAGCATTTTTTTAACAGTACTTAAATATGTTGGGTTCCATGTTTTAGGATAAGGACTTTTCTTTCTATCTACAATTTCAGAAGGTAAAATATCTTTCATAATATATCTTAACAATCCTTTTTCTCTTCCTTTTAGAGCTTTCATTTCCCAAGGAATATTCCATACATATTCTGCTAAACGATAATCGCAGAAAGGAACTCTAATCTCGAAGCCATTATACATTCCCATTTTATCTGAACGATCAAGAAGTGTTTGCATAAACCAATTAAGTGTTAAGTGAGATATTTTTCTCTTTTCAGCTGTTTCTGTAGAATCTGTATCTAAAATTTCTACATCTTTTAAACTTTCATTATATCTATAATCTACATATTCTTTTAAATCTACCTTTTTAGCAATTTCAGGGTTTAACAATCTTTGCCTTTCAGATAAAGCAATTGACCATGGAAATGTTTTACTATTTAAAGCATCTTCTCTAAAGAACCAAGGATATCCACCAAAAATTTCGTCTGCACATTCACCAGTTAGTGTAACTGTTGCATCATTTTTTACATGTTTACAAAAAAGTAAAAGGGAAGAGTCAACATCTGCCATACCTGGAAAATCTCTCGCAATCATAGCGTCTTCAAGATAACTTGCAAGTTCAGGTGTATCAAGAACGATAGTATGATGATTTGTATTTAATTTGTTCCTCATTAAATCAATATAATAATTATCTGAATTAGGCTGAAAATCAGTTTTTACAAAGTTTTTATCATTGTCAACATAATCTATTGAGTATGTGTTAAGTGGAGGAAGATTATGTTCTTTACAATAATTTGCAGCATGAAGGGTAATAATACTAGAATCTAAACCTCCAGAAAGAAATGTACATAAAGGTACATCAGAAACAAGTTGCCTTTTTATTGAATCTTCTAATAATTCTTTTACAGTATCACATGTTTTATCTAAATTGTCTGTATGAATTTTACTTTTTAATTTCCAGTATTTTGATATGTGAATTTCATCATCTTTAAAAATAAGCATGCTTGCAGGTTTAAGCTCATAAATATTTTTAAAAGCTGTTGTTCCAGCAGTGTGAGCAGGACCAATACCAAATAGTTCACATACTCCTTGCTCATCTAATGATGCTTCTATACCAGGAAACTTTAATATTGCTTTTATTTCAGAAGCAAATACAAAATTATGGTTTATGAAACAGTAATAAAGAGGTTTAACTCCAAAATGATCTCTTGCTATAAATAGCTTTTTGTTATTAGTATCCCAAACAGCAAAAGCAAATATACCATTTAACTTTTTAACAACATCCTCTTTAAAATGTATATAGGATTTTAATAAAACTTCTGTATCTGAATGACCTTCAAAGGTAAATCCAAAGCCTTTAAGTTCATTTCTTAATTCTTCAGTATTATATATTTGACCATTATATAAAATTGTATATGTATTACCCATATACTTAAATGTCATTGGTTGTTTACCACCATCAGGGTCAATAACAACTAATCTACGGTGACCAAATAAAACGTTATCTTCTAAATAATAACCACATTCATCAGGACCTCGCTTACTTAAGGTTTGATTCATGTTAATTATTACTTGTTTTTTATCTATAATTTTTTCTTTTAAGTTTACTACACCAGCAAAACCACACATAATAACAACTCCTTTATATTTATTTATCATATAGGTATAATATGCAATTTATAGATGTTTGGTTTGTTTTTGTAAACTTTTTTGCAATATTTTCATTAGTATAGGTTTACAATAGATATGTCACAGTAAAAAAATAAAAATGAGAAATACCAA
>ERZ1673743.510-NODE-510-length-58569-cov-88.461394_pt1 | contig 58569 bp, 34 predicted proteins | sample MGYA00580197_ERZ1673743 | MGnify/ENA primary metagenome ERZ1673743 (study PRJEB41218, sample SAMN15661795) | gut metagenome | host: Homo sapiens | place: Canada: London | collected 2015-08-20/2019-03-30 | study: EMG produced TPA metagenomics assembly of...
TCAGATACAGCAGCATATATAGCAGATGAAGAGACATGGCTATCATCAGCACAAGTATGACCGTAGGCAGTTCTGAATCGGCATAAAGACAGTAACCTATGATGTTGGCGGCAATCCATCCGCATTTGTCCGTCACCCACTGCAGAAAGGAAGGTCGGAGGGTTATCGTGCCGAAGCCTGAAATTGACTGGCTCATCGTTTCAGTCCTCCCTGCCTTTCTTCTTTAATTTCAGCAGATTCTTCTTGTTTGGGTATATTCCGCAACTGGTCGTTCCAGTCCTTGTAACGTGGGTCACAAGGCTCATATACTATTTTACGCTCCACGGTAGGCCAGACAGGAAAAACTTTCTTCATCTCGGCTAAATATTGCTGTTTAGCCTCGCGTAGCTGTTCCCCCAGTTCATTAAGATCTTCTTTACAAACAAGTCCCGAATGGCTTGATGAGTAGTATTCCTCACAGAGAGACTCGTACCTGTCATATGCTTTTCCGGCTTCTCCGACAAGTAGGACGGCTTCTCCCGACAGGACATCATCCTCATGCACTATCGAATCAACGTAAGGCTGCCATTCGGAAGGATACGGGACGGCCTCTTCAATACCAAGTTCTTTGGCGATTGCATCAAAATTAAAGTCGTCCATGCGAAACTCATAATTGTTTTTCATGTCCGAAATTTTCAATATGCCGTCGTCTGTTATTACAGTCGTGAAATTATTCCTGCTTTTGGTAAGGGCGAAGTTCACGGCAAATAACTGACCGGCCCGATCCCTGTCAAAACAAAGATGATGTTCGGCCTGCGGAGCTTCTCTGAATACTCCTTGAAACTGTTCTTTACTCGGAGAACCGGAAGTAGATATGAATGTCGCGTCATATAGACTGCCATTGCGGGAATTGAGCTGATAATAGGACATCGCATCGTAGGCACTTTCAAACCAGTATATAGAGCGCACAGTGTTCAGTGGTTTTCCGGATGGATTGGCAATCCATAGTCCGTGTGTAGCATCAGAACCTGTTGCCATACCCTTGAAGGTGGTCTTACCCTCCTTGTTGGGGAAGCCACGAAGTTCCATGCCCACGACTGCCTTGTTGCCAGGGATTGTGAGAGGAAAGGAGAGATTGCCGAACTGTTTGCCGTCATCGCGTTTCTTGTATGACACTTTCATGTAAGGCTCGAAAGCCTCCTGAGTCGATTTGCCGATGCCTCTTGCTATCAGGAATCTGGCTATGTGCCAGCGTTGCGAGCTGAACTCATAGTCCATCATTGTGAACGGTTTGCGTTCCTTTACAGGGTCAAGTATGCGGGTCTGTCTCTCTTCCAGTGGTTGATTGAGAAGACGGTGGCACACGACATTCACAAGTCGGTCAGGCGACATGCCGGGCCGGTAGTCGGAGAAGAAATGCGGATGCTCCTTGATGAAAGAGATTATGTTGTAGTTCTTGCGCTCCGGCGGCTGGAAGCAGCACATACCGTTTGCCGACACTATGAACTTGTCGCCGCTGACCCTGCGCCCGTCGCTGCCCAGACGGACATACGACGGATAACGCAGTCCGTCCCTTCTATTGAGATGATAGCCGGCATCCTGCAAGACCTCCTGTATCGAAATCCTCGCCTTAAAATCTTCATATGTGAGTTTTGGTAATGCCATAAGGTCATAGTTAAAAGCCTTGACCGCGATGTGGTTCCTGCGGCCGGGGTTGGTTGATTATTGCATTGAAATTTCTGGCGGCTACATCTTCGGGGGTATCGACTCCGGGCTTGAAATACGGTCTCGGCCCGTGACAGCCGCCGTAAAACTCAGGTCTCGGACGGGATGCGGCTCCAAGTACCACGGCTCCCACGGTCAGTGCCGTAAGTATGCCTGCGCCAATCTTCGCCCCGTTGTCGGTGGACTGGATATCCTTCATATCGACTTCGGAGAAGATTTTGGAGAACATCTTCATGCGCTGGAGGTCATTGACGGCAAGGAACTTGTTGTAGTCCTTCTGCGATATCTCATGGGTTATCATCTCGCCGTTGATTACCGCTGTCATGGAATACTTCATTTCCGAAGCTCTTTTATCCTTTCCTTTCTGTTCACCTTCCGGTCTAGATTCGGGAGTTACCGGCTGCACTGATATTCTTTCCACAGACACCTCTCTTCCATGCTTCCCTTCGCGGAACCATGCCTTGTTGCCATCAAGCTCATAAAGGTCACGGCCGTTGATGACCGCGCCGACTTCGGGATGTCCTTCGTGAAGCATATCCATCATCGCCTGTTCTTCGGGAGTAATGGTGTAATGCTCGTTTTGGACTGTCGGCTGGTTATGCACGAGGTTGACCACCGACTGTTCCTGTTGGTTGAGTTCCTGACGGACTTCCGGCTTTAGCGCAATCTCCAACATAGTGTCTTTGTTGAGTGTGTCAAGTGTGATTGCGTCGGCGAAGTCATCCTGTATGACACCGTTGATAATCCGGATGCGGTCTGCCACCGGCACCTCCTTGATAGAGTTGTTGGTGAGTTTCGCCACTTCTTCATCAGTGAGGTCATACACGAAGTCTGCCTGTTCCGCAGTCGACTGGATTGTGACGGTCTTTTTCTCCTGGTCTATGACGATGCCATGCGTTTTCAGCACCTCCTGCCACTTCTCGTTGGAGAAATAGACATCGGATGTGATAGCCTGATTGTACGGCACGGCAGGAACTTTGGGGCGTTCCGGCTGCGGGATAGGCTGGATCACGGTCTGCATCTGTGCGAGTATATCCTGGTGTGGGACAGTTCCTTGTATAGCTCCCTGCGGTGCGCCTTTGTAATAGAAGCCGTATCCGCCGGTCTGAAGCTCTCCCGGTTTCTGCCTTCCGTCTGGCCGGACGGCTACCATCGGTGCTCCGGCGGGGAACCAGAGTTGTCCACCGATCCGTCGCAGGTGCCAGCCTTCCTGACTGCGGGGTGTCCACCCGAGAAAGCCTCTCCCGAAAGGATGCCGGTGCATCATCGGAACAGGCATAGCCACTCGGCCATACTCTCCGACTCCTATGCGGTTGCCGTGGAGACCCATCGCAACACGACCGTTTGCGTTCCGGGCATGTACGAAGTCACGAGGAAGGTCGAAGTCAGCGACGACTATCGAGGCAAGAGTATTGTAGGCCCTCTTGTTAGCGGTGTTGGTTCCCCAGTCAACAAGGGCGCGGAGCTGCTTCTCTGATATAGGATAATAGAGCAAAGGGGAATCGTGCCCCTGGACTACAAGCTGGAACCCGTTGCTCGATCCCGTGACTGTCGCCCTCATGCCGTTGCGCATGAGTATGTCCTGCAGTTCCGAGTGCAGCTCAAGATGGTGGGGATTTGTATTCTGTCTGATTGCCATGAATGTCGGTTATGGATAAAGGTTTGTCAGGCGAAGCCCTGCTCCATAGCTTCTTCAAGAATATCCTCCTTGAAGGCTATGTAGGCGAGGGCGTTCTTGTCGTTCATTTCCATGCCTCTCTCGGCAATGAAGGTCGTGAACTCTTCCCGCCATTCCTCGGAATAGTGGAGTACATAGTCCACCCAGCAGAATATGCCGCGCTGAACGTAGTCGATGAGTTCTTCCTCCGGGTAATACTTGAACTTTGATTTTTCTCGGTCCATTTACGGTTTTACATTTTATGGGTTCCCGCGTTGCGCTGCAGATTGCCGCGCTTCTTCATTTCGTCCCATAAGTCCTCGCTGTATTCCTCTTCGGGAACGTAGTCGAGGCCACCCTCGTCATTGGCAATCCAGCAGCCGTTCAACCCGAAGTTGAACTTGCCGTACTCACGGCGTTCCTCGTCACGCCATGCCTTTTCATCGCCGGCGACCACACGGATACCGGGGGCTTCGCTGAGTGACACGCCGAGTGTCCACTGCGTATCCTGATAGTCGGCTGACAGGAGCTTACCGTTGCGTATGCAGTTGACCTCCGGCTGTGAAAGGTGCAGTTCGTCGGCGATGAACTTGATGTTGTGGTCGATGACGGCTACGGGCACTGACATGAGCTGGTTGGTCTCATGGTCTATCTGGTAGAAGGCCTGGGCTTTCTTACCGTCCGGCATCGTTATGTCGCTGACGACGGGTTCGCCGTCGTTGAGAGCCTTCTGCTGCTGCGGGGAAAAGCGCGAGAGTTCTGCCTTTTCGAGCTTGGGATAGAACATGATGCGGACTTCTCCGATGTCGTTTCTGTAGAGTGACAGCTTGGCGGCTGACAGAATCCTGTCACCGTTGTCGGCAGTGACCTGGATGGGCAGGACAGGGGTAGTCTGTCCGTTTTTCAGTTTCGTGATTATCGCGTCCGGCATGTCCTCGATCATTTCACGGGTAAAGCCGAATCGGTTAAGGATGTTGTAGGGGATGTCGTCCTCTGTGAATTTCTGTGATTGGTTCATATTTTGATCGGTTTGAAAATTATTTTCGGCAAAGATATAGGCATTACAGGCATGAAAACGAAGAACTGTCTCCCGGCAGCCTTTCTTTTATAGTTCCTTATCTTTATCAGAAAATCGGCACTACTTTCCGGCACTCATGAACCAAAATATAAATATAATCTCCTTTCTTATAATTAGTTAAACTTTGTATTATCATTCGGCCATATCGGATTTCGGTTGTATCTTTGCGCTCCCGATGAAAACCGTTCCTATCACAATATTCATTTCCCTGTCATTATCGGCATCGGCGCAGTTCAATACGATTGCGCCTGCCGGGTCGCGCCTCAATAAGAAATTTTCTATTCAGGTAGTAGATACCACGCCGGTTGTTCATAACAACACATTTCAGAAAGAGAGGGAAGAAAAAGTTCCATTAACAGACGGAGGCGTCAACTGGTATCATCCGCCGTTAAAGGGGAAGCTACACATTAGTTCTAAGTTCGGTCAACGCCGTAATCCATTCGGAAAAAAGATGTCAGAACATCACAACGGCCTTGACCTTTCAGCCAAAGCCGGCACCCCCATATACGCAATGCTGCCGGGCGAGGTAATACACATCGGCTATGACCCTCGCTCCGGCAACTATATCAAATTACGCCACGGCAACTTCACCGTCAGCTATTGCCATCTCATCCGCAAACCCAACATCCCCATCGGTTCAAAAGTCCTCCCCGGTCAACCAGTTGCCCATGTCGGCTCAACAGGTCGCTCAACCGGCCCGCATCTCCATATAACTTTAAAAAGAAATGGCCGAGTCATCGACCCAGCCATTTTATTGACTTTTTTGTTGTAAATAATCTTGCTGTAATAATTATAATTACGATAATCACCTGTTATATAGTATGGTATGAATACTTATATTTCATATTTGTAAATCAAAATAAATGGGCAGTGGAATTCACTACCCATTAGTAGACCAAGAGAAATAATCTTGGAACAATCAAATTACCTTAATACCTAAACTATTAACCTCAAAATCATTCCATGAAAAAACTTTACAGATATAGTAACACTTGATAGCCTAAAACTACTTATGCTATAAATTAAAAAACATGTGCGTTAAATCTTTATCCGTATACATTACAATACCGCACTCCAACTACGGCATTCTAATTCATATTTCATTTGGCTAATATTGTGAATAATTCAAGCAAGCTGTCGACAACGCCCGGGCGATATCCCTTGTTCAGATACATCACGCGGTTGAAACTGTCGGCTACAAGAACCACCGGCAGCGCATCGCCGTCAAGTCTCATTTCAAACTCTTCCGACAACTCTCCAAGCCACGGAAAACCGGGATTGGCGCTTATTCTGACATTTTCCGGCAAGGACTTCATTGCCGACAAAGCCTTCGCATCATCTTCGGACGAAACAATCAGCACAACAGGCCGTCCCCAGTGCTCCATCTGCTCTTTGTTTGCACACAATTCATTTATGAAATGAGCCGACGGCTCGTGATTATGACGGAGAAATGCCGCCAGAAATATTCCACGTCCTGTCAAGGGCAGAAGGGGATCGGCATTGAAAGTTCCTATCACACTGATCTGATTAGGTTCATCAGGGATTGAAAGAGGCACTTCCACGAGGGTATCGCCTGAAGATACATTAAACTCCGAAAGACGTGCCTTCACCGATCCGTCGGCGAGGCGGCGTCCCGAGGTAAGCAAATATCGTCCCGGCTGCAAGTCCACGCCAGCGGCGAAGGTGCTTCGCCAGTCAGCCTCCTCGGGATAATTCAGCAGCCGGGGAATGCCATCTTCAATCCGGGATATCGTGAAATGCCTGTAATATTTGGGATTGACAAGAGTGCTGTCGTTGTGATAATCCAGTTTCACCCTTACATCCTTCACCGGCACTTCGACAGAGGCAAAAGCCCTGTAGAAGTCCCCCGTAGTTCCTTTTCGGGCAAACACGCCCGATGTCACGGGATCTTTCTGCGCATCAAAACCGAGCCAGCGGCACAGGGCCACATAGAAAATATCACGAGAATGGCTGTCTGCCATGCGGGTGTTCCAGACCGAAATAGGAGCTATGCAGAATTGATTCGGATTGTGATCGTTGTCAATCCGGATGTTTCTCTCCGTCCATTTTTCAACAACGGCCGGCGACTCCGACAGGCTGTCGCGCAACGAAGCGGGAATCAATCTGTCGAAATCCGAAAGCCACGTAGTCAGGGCCTCATTCGCCACGCGAGGACATACGGACACCCGTCGGTTGAGAAAGAAATCCTCCATAACCGGCCAATCAATATCACGCCAGTCTTTTTCTCTTAACTTCTCCAGCCATTCTCTGGCCTCGTGACGGCGATAGGGGGGCACGGCTCCAACGAAACGTGCCATCGTTTCGTAATTGCCATACGATTCGGTGAGAACTTTAGCCACAAAAGGTGCATCATCTCCCCATGAAGATACGAGGTCGGAAGCCTTGTCGGGAGAGAAGAATCGCGACATGGTTGAATTGCGGACCGAGTCTTCGGCAGCTTTACGACGATCGTTCGCTGCAATCTGCTCCGGTGTCAGATTGGGCTTCAGTGGCGAAGGTTTCGGAGGATGGAGCAGCAACTCCACCGGATGTTTCAACGGTTCGCTGCCAATAGCCAGACACACCGGTCCCTGAGATGAAGCGTCAATCTTGGCGAAACCGTAATAACGGCCGTCGGGCGAAGTTGCCCATGCCACGATGTCGCCATGTCCGCAGATAATATCCGCTTTCCCATCAGCATCTGTACGGGTGGAAAACAAGGGATACAATTCGGCATAATTATACACCCGGAAACTGACCGGAGCATCAGCCACAGGAAGTCCTTCTGAATCGACTACCCGGACCGTTGCCCTGCGGGTGGGGGCATAGTTGGAGGTAATATTAATGCGGGTGTAGCAACTGTCGCGGTATAGCTTCTGCTCCGGGCCATCATAATTTCCTATGACATTTGTAGCCATAAGTATGCCCTGCGAAGCCGGCTCGTTGAACCACCCGAGATCAAGCACCGGTTCAGGCTCACACGCACCGAGGAAACGCCACCGGCCATCAATCCACACTTCCACCCATGCATGGTTGTCGTCGGTATGCGCCCAGCGCGGAGTGTAGATCTGTCGCGCCGGAATACCGACGGAGCGCATGGCAGCCACCACGAGCGTCGACTCCTCGCCACACCGGCCGAAAGTGGTTCTGACAGTGGCGAGAGGTGATGAAGTCCGTTCGTCAGACGGACGGTAGGTAGCCTTCTCGTGCGCCCAGTGATTCACTTCGAGAGCCGCCTGTTCCATCGACATGTTTCTAACTCGTGGAGCGATTTCACGGTAGAAAACCATACGCGACGAATCGGGTGTCTCGTTATTCACTCTCACAGGCAACACAAAGTACAGCCACTCGCGAGCCGGGATTTTTGCGCCCCAGGGCATATCCCTTCTGGCTTCAAGAGCCGACCCGACATTGCGTTCCCAGAAGGACCGTGGGAAATTTGCCTTGTCGGCAATATTCATTGAAGTATAGAGCCAGTCGGTGTACTTTGCAATCGAGTCGGACGGTATTCTCTGCGGAAATAACGCAGGCGCCGTTGCTGCCACAAGCAGGAGGATTGTGATAAGTCGCGCTTTCATGATCGGGATTATTAAGGTAGTTTTAGAGGTGGGGTATTAATCGTCGGTTGAATCTTCTTTCAGAAATTGTGCAATTTTTCGAATCTCCTCCACGCTCGCTCCGTTATGACCGCCAGCGGATATGCAGCGGCACGAACTGTGGTATTCTCCGGCTCCGGTCGTCCTTTTAAGATATGAAATATTGGAAGAACGGACACCGCCTCCGGGCATCACTATGATTCTGTCACCGGCCCGGCTGATAAGCTTCGAAAGGGTGCCGGCTCCCTTTTCAGCCCCGTCACGGCCGCCTGCCGTGAGCACTCGGTCGACACCCGCGCTTACAAGCGCCTCCAGAGCCTTGCTGAAATCGGCCACATGATCAAAAGCCCGGTGAAATGTCACGGACAGTCCACTTGCGTGGGCCATCTCCACAATCTCCCTTACCCAGACGGAATCGACAGTTCCATCGGGATTGAGCGAGCCTACTACCACTCCGTCGGCACCAAGGGAGATTATTTCGGCAACACTGCGCTTCATAAGCGCTTTTTCCTCACCGGTATATACAAAGCCACCGGCTCGGCATCGCACAAGAACCATGACAGCAAAATGCCGGTCCGCATTCCGGGCCAGCTCCACAGCAGTCCTGATTGTTTCATAATCAGGGGTGAGACCATCCTCCTCCAGATTCCGGCACAACTCAGCCCTGTCGGCGCCGCCTTCTATTGCAGCAACGACATCATCAATACTCGAGGAGCATACTTCAAGGTGACTGTTACTCATAAGTCTCACGAAATTTATCAAACATCACCGTTGACAAATATTTTTCGGCTCTGTCGGGAAAGACTACTACGATGTTACTGCCTTCAGGTGCTGTATGAGCAACTCGTAAAGCTGCGAGCATTGCAGCTCCAGAACTCATGCCAACAAATATACCTTCCTTGCTAATGATTTGCCTCGCCATATCAATAGCCTCCTCACTGGACACCATTTCCTGATAGTCTATAATTTCTGGATTATAGATGTCCGGAACAATGGCTTCTTCCATATTCTTAAGTCCCTGAATGTAATGGCCACGAACCGGATGAGCGCAAACTATCTTTATCTCTGGCTTCAATGCCTTAAGAAAGCGGGATATGCCCATGATAGTTCCGGAAGTACCAAGCGCACATACCAAATAATCTATCTTACCACCTGTCTGAGTCCATATTTCGAGGGCAGTAGTTTCGTAATGAGCCGTATAGTTTGAAGCATTACCAAATTGATCAGGCATAAAGTATTTGTCAGGATATTCGCGACAGAGCTGTCTTGCCAGTTTGATAGCTCCATCAGTACCCTGGTCAGGTGGTGTCAGAGTAACTTTTGCTCCATATGAACGTATCATTATTCGACGCTCGGCCGATACACTCTCCGACATCACAATCTCCACATCATAGCCTTTGATTACACCTATCATAGCAAGACCTATTCCAGTATTACCAGATGTAGGTTCAATGATAGTCATCCCATGCTGCAACTTACCCGACTTTTCTGCATCTTCAATCATTCTTAAGGCAATACGATCTTTGATGCTTCCCGTTGGATTGAAACCTTCGACTTTGGCAAAGATATTAATTCCGTCGGTATCATTCAAGTTCCTTATCCTTACCATCGGGGTTGCTCCAATGGTGGCTAATATGTTATCTTTTATATCCATAAACTCAATAAAAACAGTTGGACAAATTTAGTGATAATAAACTTGTCCAACTGTCATTTGTTCAGATAAAAATCTTAAAAGAACAATTCTCTATGCGTACTATAAAAAATCCGTTTTTATGGATTGGTAACATCAAGCTGTTCTCATTCTCAATTGTTGATGAAAGAATTTTTTGGCCATCTATCGTATAGATTTCGACTTTATCTCCATTTTGTCCATAGCAATAGACATTACCGTTTGAGTCCGATGAAACTGATCGTTTCGTAAGGTCTGAGGTAATTACATCAATAGCAGACATCGAACGTTCGACATATTGTTCAAGAGAAGGCAATGTCCTTTCATTTGATGAAGATACTGCTGTTACTTTATAATAGAATCCTGTTTCATCAGCAGGTAAATTCTCAACGAGGAAAGAAACCTCATTACCTACGTTCAATTCATTATATGATTCGAGTAGTTTACGAGAAATCCCGCCAATCTCAATTTCGATGTCATCAAGTGCTAAAGCAGTTTTACCTGACTGAAGATATGTAAATCTGAGCTGACGTGTCCCATCAGGAATGGTCTCAATTGATGAATTTGTCCCGAAAGTTGAGATGTTATCGAATGTCTCAATTCTCTGCCATTTGCCATCGACAAGACCGTCTATGACTAAAGCACATTCTGGTTTATTGGCTGACAGCTTTGTCCATATAGAACAGGATAATATGTCATGCTCAAAGTAAGGAGTTGTTAAAGTAGCACCGTCCTGATCCATTTTAGCAGAAGGAGCAGCTTTCCCACACCAATTAGGGTCTGTGTATCGTGAGGTCTTTAACGAGTATTCCCAACCGGTAGGCACACGGAAAATCAATGAACCGAAATTGCACATTTCTGTAGTCGGTTTAACTTCAAACGCTCCTTCTACAGAAAGCAAGTAATGGTCTGCACCATCAACAGATTCCCAGCGAGCAACAAACGAATTTTCAGTAATGTTTTCGGCAGGAAGAACTTGAGGTGTCATATACGGAAATGTCATCACTGGCGTTTTTGCAGATACAGTTGCAGAAGATGATGTTCTTGTACCTGAAAAAGCAATGATTGCTATAGTATATTCCGTTTCTGCATCAAGTCCGGATATTACAGTTGAAGTAATGGGAGCCTCATATTTTGCCGCCTTGAAACCGGGTACAAATTCCGTTGTAATTCCATTGACATAAGAAACGCTGACAGTGTAGCCTTTCGCCCGTTCTACGGCATTCCAGTTAAGCTTTAAAGAGATAGGCGTAAGATCCGAAATTGTCACTTCTGAAGGGGCTGCCAATTCAAAATCGCCACCATCTACATCAAAATATATTCTACCGTTTTCTTCGGCAATCTCAGTTATCGGCAATCCTAAATCCTTCTTACTCCAATCAAGAAAAGCCGGAACTGTACTTGCTGTGAATGAAGTCTTTTCGTGTATTCCGGGCCATGACGCACCTTTGGCGCTTTCTCCTACGCCATTAGCTTCTATAAGGTCGACATACTGATGATCTCTATCGTTGTTTACGGAATTATAACGCCAAACTTCATCATTATAGTCAATATGCCATATTAACATGCCATGATGAGGAAGATATGTGTCCCATGATGTTTGCTGTCTGTTTTCAAACAAGAAAAACTCTTTAGGCTTAGTTGTTGCAATCATCACGGCTTTATTCGTACTTTTAATGTCATCCAAAGTAACAGATGTACCTTCAGTTACAAGGTCTACATCAAGCCAGCCCATTGCATTGCGTTCATATGCTGAATATGTAGGCGGTGTGCGAGAGTTATTATTATATGGTCCATAATCCATGACAGACCATTCTCCGGGTGTATAGTTGGCATTATCACCTGCGGTGTTATATAAGTCCGGCAAACCCATTATATGTGAAAATTCATGGCAGAAAGTTCCGATTCCATCTGGTGTTTCCCCCTGCCATTCACAAGTACAGGCATAATGATCGACCACAACGCCGTCCACGGTAAATGACTTTCCGGCCTGTGCCAGATTCCATGCATGCGGCCATACAGATTGAGCTGGTCCTCCAGAAGCCTCGCCGGTACCAGCGTAAAAAACAAAAACATTGTCGAGTATTCCGTCTTTATCACAATCATACTGACTGAAATTCACCTCATTTTTCAGAATTTCAATGGCATGTATCACCATGTCTTCCGGGTTGTTGTCGTTGCCCATCATGTCATTTGAACCGTAATATGACCGGGTGCGTGGTAATGTAACAGGCCCATAGACATCGCTATGTAGGTCGAATTGTCCGTTGGATGCATCAAGAAAATACTGCCTTGCACATCCAGTAGCACCGTATTCGCTGAAATCATCAAAATTCAGCATATCGGTAAAATATTGCTTCGGATTATCTAACGTAAATTTCACATCGGAATATTCGACAAGAAGCACAAGAGCCTTAAGTTCTCCTTTGCTCGGAAATGTTGTCTCAAATCGGCCCATACCTTGTTGTGGAATAGAACGGCGTTTGTTGCTATTCATCGCTTTCTTGCGGAGCTGCGAGATAACCTGCTTATAATTCAAGCCCGAAACCTGGCGAGTGAGTTCGGCCGATCGAGCCGAAGCATCACAAGCAAGGTATGGCATCTTATAGAGATTCCCATTTTCTATTTTTGCAAAGTACAAAGAGCCGTCAGAATCTTCAATCAACGGCAGATTGTCTGCAGTGAGGTAGTAATGGAAAAATTCATCACCGTGAAGTTTTACCTCAACAGTGCTACCATCTGGTTGAGTGTAGATTTGAGTTCCTCGTTTTGCGGGAACAGCATAAGTTTGTAATGCCAATGCCGCTAAAATGGTGACTACGGCATATTTTAGAATTTCAAACATGACAGATTATTTGACTATGATTTTTTGTACACGATGACCTTGTTTCTTGATATATATGCCTGATACCGGGTTGTCGATTCTGACTCCTGAGAGATTGAAGTATTCAATCGGAGCATTGTCTGAGTCTGGAAGCATAATGTTGTTTATCCCAGCTGCATCTATCCAATTTCCATAAGTAATCTTATAGTCATCCTCCCAGGAGCCATAATAATCACTGTCTTCTTGCAAATGATATGTGGAATGAGTATAGATTGCAGGGAAACCGGTGTTCGGGTCGTTTTCAACGGTGCCTTTCTCCCAAGAGTTTATTATTGTATGACCATAGAAAGTTTGGTTCTGCGACTGAATCAAATTGCCGTAGTCATCATATTGATGTAGAATCTGAGTTATAGACTGTACTGGATAAGCACCAACTGATGTCAGATCTTGGTCTGTGACTGTCTTGGAATAAAAACCTTTCGCCCCGAAATCTTTATAAGACATGACCGATTTGGTGGGAATAAGCGTCAGGTAACTGTACTCGCTGGTAGAAATGAAGTCATATTCATTTCCGGGGTATTCCACGGTCATATTTATGTCTGATTGCTCAGCTGTATTAACAATGGCCTGAATTAATAGATTATCGCCAACGGTTATTTCATCAAGAGTGATAAACTGACCGTTGCATGACTTCCATTTACAATTTGTATATACTTCGTTCGGCTTAACTTCAAGTGGACCGGATTCGGTTTCCTGAGTAAGTACAGATTCAGTTATTGTTGTTGGATTCCCGTCTTCACCATACTCAGTTTCCAGTGACTGCACTTCAAGAAAATCTCCATCATACCAAGTGAAGGCATACATAGAAATGATTTTGTTATCTTCGTTGCGTTCTATTATCTGCTTATAGCTGTCAGCATTAAGAGACCTTGTACCATCAGCAGCGATGTCAAAAGAGTTTTGTTCTACAACTATATCTGTCCTTATCTCATCATAGAACGTTTCAGTTGTGGAAACAAGAAACAATTCTTCTGGCGAGAAGCCGGCTTTTACATCGCTTTTGCATAAACGTCCGAGATTGTCGTATGTATATTCGACCCGTGAGAAAGGATAGAATTGGGTTTGAGTTTTATCCAGGTTTTCTGCCAACTCTGTCAAAGTCCGGCCCTCTGAATCGTATGTGAAAGTATATTTTGCATAGTCTTTCCACTCCATACCGTTCCAGTTGGTACGGACAGCATATAATGGTTTCCACACAGGGGTTACTTCCTCGGTTTGGGGGTTTATAAAGGACATAACTGCCAAATCGTTAGTATTGGATTTACAAATCCGGCCTATACTCTTTTTGGAGAGTTGACTGCGATATGGATTGGTCTGGTTTGAAACCTCTGCAACGGCGATGAAAGAAAATGCCATTGCAATGGTTAATATAATTGTTTTAAGGTTCATATTATAGGAAATAGCAAGGGGCAGGATTATTCCCTAAGGTAACATCCCGCCCCCTTGGTTGGGTAAATTGATTTTATTTTACAACAGATTTAGATACTGTTCCGTCTGAATACCGGATGATATATATGCCTGCATTTTTACCAGAAACTTTACGTCCATTGAGGTCATAAATACCTTCTATGGTTTTATCGGAATTTGCTATGATATCATCTATTCCTGCTTCATCAACATCTCCACAAGAATTTATCAGTTCAGGCTTACCTGTCCATTTACCACTAAAGTCGTGTCCTATACCATCTGAAAGGTTGAATTCGATAGTATAAGTTTCTCCGTCTTGGTGGCGTTCAATTTTGATGTCTCCATCATTTGCCGGAGCATTGACTTGAGGTTGTCCGGATTCATCGAAAGCGGTAAGAGCCCATGTGCCGGATAATTGACCTTGATCGTTTTTCTTACCTTTTGAATATTCGCCTTTCCACGGGGTTCTGCTGGGAGATGCAGTATATGTTTCAGATACGATTCCATCAAAGAATGTTTTACCACGAGAGCATACATAGGCGATAAAACCATGATCTTTACCATCTCCCGGCAGTAGAGTGATGTACCAGTTACGGCAATTGTTGAGACGTTCAACATCTCCTACACACTCAAACTGAGCGTTTGCTCCATCGAGATCGAGAGCCATTTTATCACCGAAACCTGTCTGGGGAATTGCATCAATCGGAAGTTCTCCTTCATAGACAAACTTAATCGCGAAACCATAATCGGTGACAAAATCTCCAACGATTTTTTTATTGTTACCTTCTCCGCTTACAGTTAGAGACCCTGTTTTTACACATCCCCATGAAACATTCTTGTTCGCGAATATGTAGTTTACATAACTTCCAATAGGATATTGAACGCTTGCAATGTTAACAATTTCACCTGTTTCCAAAGAGAATGCATCACCAGCATCATCGGAAGGAGTATAAACCCCATTTGCCAATGTTTGGCCGCTTGGCATATATAGTTCGATAATCATCTGACGGCCAGGCAGAGGATCATATATATAATCATCATCATCTTTCTGCATATCAGAAAGCTCAAGGTATATGTTCATCACGCCATCGTTGATAGAACGATATTTGGCGTAAGCATTGATACAAGTGAAATCAAGATCTTTTTCAAGGTCGAGACTGCCCTGGCTAAGGTCGTTATATGTTATGAAACGAGACTCATAAGTCACATGATGTGTTTTCCCGATTTCATCAGTTAGGAAAGCCTCATACTTGTAGTAGGTGTTGCCGTCTTTTTCATAGGAAGACAGTTCAAGACGACCATCTTTGAAATCACGGTCAATTTCATAGTTGCCATTGCCGTCAAGCTGATAGACATGAATGTCGTGATAAAGGACATTCTTGTCTATGTTTGCGGAAAAACTGTATGTACCTACAGGCGGTTGAGGATTGTATTCGTCGGCAGGGGCACTCCCAAATAGATCGAGAGCATACACGGTGCTACCTGCGGCAGGTGAAGCATCTTCCTCGTTCAGGGCTTTGTCTCCAAGCACGATGTAGTAGTTGTGAACTGTATGGCTGCCTTCGCTTCTGCGTGTTCCATACCAGTCGGCCCCGCATAAGACAGAGGCCTTGAAGTCGTAGTCGTAAGCCGATGTTTCCTGTGCTATAAGGCTTCCAGTCCCAAGCACGGCCATCAGGAATGACATGACAATGGAGTAATACTTTTTCATATGCATTATTATGAGTAAATGTTTGCTATAAAATTAGCAATAATTAATCTGCTGAGAATCAAACACTATATACCAAAAGTAAGACAATTGGAATAAGTGTATTAGTACATTTGTAAGACACTCGTTACTATTGTTTGAATAATTAGCGTATTACATTTAGCCCCTGTAATGGTCGAGAAATTGCAAAAGACTTATTTTAGTGCCAGTTATGCCTAATTTTTTTCTTAAACGAAGTCTGGATTTGTTTACTGCGGCTATGCTTTGCCGAGTTATATCTGATATGTCCTTTGTTGATAAATGAAGTAGGGTCAACAGGCACAATCGTCGTTCGCAAATAGTTAATGAAGGAAAATCAACAAGCAGTCTTTTATAAAAGTCTCTTTCAAGGATTTCATCATTCAAATATTGTGTATTTTCAGATACCTGCTGTTTTTTGCACTCCTCCAATAGCCGGATAACCGCCTTAATGTCCTTGATAGAGGTTCCTGTCAAACGGTCATGAGTCAGCTTTTTCAATGATAAGATTGCTTCATTGACTATTTTTTGAACACGGAATAATTCAAGTGCCGAGAACATTGAAGTTTCCTCGGGCTGGAATGTAGTATTATTACTGCTGGTCACATTGATAAGCCCGTTCATTGTCGCTAATAATAATAATAAAAAGAGGCGCAACCTCAATTCATTTGAAATGTTGCGCCTCTCTATGGTTAACTTAATTAGAACAACATCGTTTATCTGATTACAACTTTTTTCGCTGAACCATCGGAATAACGTATGATGTAAAGGCCTGCTTCAGGATTCTCTACTCGAATACCCTGGATGTTATAAATACCGATTATACGACGATCGGCATTTTCATCTGTAAAGATATCCTCAATGCCCGATGAGCCGATACCTTTCTTGGAAACGGCAAGTAGTGTGGGGTAACCGTCAGTGCTTGTGCGTCGTATCGTAAATGACTTGACTGGCTGTTTGGGTGAAACTGCCATCGCAACTTCAAATAGTCGGAAATTGAGATTAGAATCATACTCGTAGTCGCCTTTATTATAGCGGCCAAGGCCATAAACTGCCTCTCCATTTCCTTCACTGGTTGAATACCAGTCAGCAATATCATATTCGGCTGCTTCACTCTTAGAACCATCGGCATAATTTGCGATAATTTCAACCGTAGACTCACCTTCGGCGCTAATAAGCAAGAACTGGAGTGAACTTACTTCCTGAGGTTCATTCAGCGTCAGTTCATGGCTATTCCCATCTTTCATTGTCACGGCATTGTTTTCGTTATACTTAGCAAGACGGAATTTTGTGCCATTATTTGTAAGGATAACGCGAGTTTCATCGGCAATGCCTCCTTCGCCACATTCAGTAGGATAAAGCACATGACCAGTGCGATCGAGCGAACCAGCTGCAGAACGAGGTGAATCATAAACTTCAGCTATTACATCGTCCGTCCATCCGCTGATAGAGAGGGGGCCATCAGGAAGTTCAACCTGTTCAAATGCCTCAATCTCAGCAAGCGAAGCGTAGAAATAAGCATTCAGATTGCACTTTACAACGATATACTTACATTCCTTCTCTGCCGGGAGGATGCAGTCGATATGTGATGTCTCTCCAAGATTTTCAAAAGTCTTGGCATCTTTAAGATTATCAAGGCTGTTACCGTAACAAATCTTGATGTCTTTATTAACTATGCCCTCACGGTCATTGTCATTTATTCCCTTATTATTTGAAGGGATGAATACACTGACCTTGGCAAGATTCCATCCATCAACTTTAGGCGATTCAAATATAGCCCAGATGTCATAAGAATGGGTCGAGGGATCTTCGATGTCGGATAAGGCTTCGGAATTGTAATCACCATCGGTAAGACCTGATACTTCGATAGCCTTGAATTTCGGATTATCACCATCGCTATCGGTTGTATACTGACGTACTGTGGCTTTCAGGCCGGACAGGATATTAGGAAGATTTCCATTATCAACCGTTACGCTTACATTATCGAGTTTATAAGCTCCGCCGTTAACAACTCGTACCGCAATATTGCAAGAACCGATAGCATCGGTAGCAGTTACAGGTATGGTAAACTGAGATTTGCTCTTGTCTTCCTTGATGTCGCCAATAGTAATAATGCTTGATGAAGGAACTGCCTCACAATAGAAGTCCGAGTTGCGCTCATCACCATTAAGATTATATTTGACAACGATATCTTTCTTCTCACCTGCTGTAAGGTTCAAAGATTTGTTATCAAGTGAGATACTGAGATTATTGTCATCCTTACCGTAAACCTCAAATTCCCAGATACGCAGAGTACCACTAACGTGAGGTATCAGTTTTACATAACGGGCGTTGGTCGGAACTATGTAAGCAGTCTTAATATTCTGCTTGTCAACGCCTTCTTCTGCGAGAACTTCGGTCCAATTTGTCCCATCGTTCGAGAGTTCGATTTCATAAGAGGCAATCTGGTCACAACCACTCTCAGGACCAGAGTTTGCATCATAGATGCGGAATCCGTATATGCGATAAGCATTTTCGAGGTCGAATATTACCCAGTTGTCGGGTGATACATTGCACCATTTGTCTGATGTCGAGCGCGGATTGGTGACGCCATCGATAATCTTCTCTGGAACCTCATTGCCATTCGTAGAGCCACTGTAGTCAACAACTGTCTTATGGAGGGCAACATTGATAACTTCGTTGAGTTCGGTATCATTTGCCATTACATCAATTGCCTGGAAAGCAGTTGTGGAAGTGCCAATGGCATTGGTCGCCTTGACGGTTATTATCTGTTTACCAGCACTTACTGCTTCAACTTTAATGGGATTCGAAGTCAATGAAGAACCAGCAGCGACTTTGAGACCGGCAGGAAGGACCCATTCAAAACCTGTAGGCGAACCGGTGCCTTTAGCGGTGATTTCAGCGGTTTCGCCCACTTTGATATAGCTCTTTGAGAGTACAAGACTAACAACAGGAGCTGTGGGCTTGGGATAGTCAGCTTTCAATACCGTGGCCTGACCCTCTTTAAGGTCTTTCATTACAGGGACAAGTTCAACAGAAAGAGAAAGATCATTTCCATTGCGTTCAAATGTAGGAATATAGAAAGCCTCGTCGCGAGTCTGACCAACGAGTTTGCGTCCTGCGCTTGTCGTGGTATAAATGTTGAAGTGGTCAAAGTCGGGGGTATAATCCCAATCCCAGGTGAGACGAAGGTCGCCTTTCTGATCGCCAAGGGTAGAAGTAGTGGCAAAGTTGCTTACTGCAACTGGTGTGGGAGCATAATTTGTGGGGAAGACATCAAGTTCCGCAAGATTAAGCGAGAAGTCGTTTGCTGCTGATCCAGCCTTGATGTTAAGAGCAATCATATATACCGTCTTGCCGTTTAAAGCCGAGAGGTCATATTCCGCTACAGTCCATCCGTTTTTGGTCGTTTTGGTAGGCTGAACAGTAACATCCGGATTAATTGAAGAAGCGGTAGAGAATTTGCCTTCGAGAGTTACATCTGCAGATGCCTTGTAGACAACACGCATTTTTGCACCCGTGGGCATTGCTATTTGTGTCTTGTAAAGACGTGCGAGATGGTCGCCAGCGGAAAGATTACCTGCAATCTTAAAAGATGATGCCGAGTTATAAGCATTATCCCAATCTATTGACACTTTCAGATTGCCCTTGTTTTCAATCCACCAGCGCCATGTAGGAAGTATTGACTGCATACCGCTATGGTACCAGTCCTGGGTACCTTTGATTTCACCTTCGACGAAACGGTGTTTGCCGACGCCGACAGACATAGTGCTGACAAAGGGTAACGAAGAAATCACAGTACGCTCAAGCACGGCACCGGAAATGCCCGGCCATTTTGATGTTCCTGTTGTGTTGGAGGGGTCTCCGTTGAGATTCACCCACATGTCTTCCTCGTTATCGAAAGTTTTGGTTATGGCTGCATAAGCAACCGAACCACAATTGTCTGAAGTTGAAAGTATGTTCTTTACATTATCTTTCCAGATTCTTTCTTCCGGGCAGAATAAGTCGAGAGAACCTACATGACCGGATGTAGGCATTGCTTTGCGCAATGTCGGGCCATAGCCGGTATGACCGTTTGATACTACCTGAACACCTGCATAGATTTTCGAGAAAGTTTCGGCTTCAGTACAACCGAGGCGTGAGGCCCAACTGCGGTAATCACCTGCGGCTCCATATTCAAGAAATTGCGAAGTGTTGACATGGGTGGATAGGACGGTTTGAGACGGTGTACGATCTGCGTTATACCACTGGATTTCCTGTTCAGGATGTCCATCAGCTACTGCAATGTCCATGTAGGCTTTAATCCAAGGAGCCCATGCGCCATCGCTGTAACCCGTTTCTTCGTTGATAAACCATCCGTCGAAGCCCATATATTTGGCGATTTCGTAGAGCTTGCGTGCATAGATATATTCGCCGTTTTCTTTGGTCAGCATCTGGTTAACCCATGCAATAGTTCCACCAAATGCACTCGGCGGAAAGAATATCTGACCTAGAGATTTCACACCCTGCTGATGGGCAGCATCTGTAGAACCGGCAGGGGGCGGAATAATGATGCCTTCAGAAGCTGAACCAGCCCAATAGACAAGTTTGTCCATGTACTGCCAGTATGTGGGCTGATAACCCACAAAGTTATTAGCTCCTTGCGAAGGACTGAGCGAACACATCGGATAGAGAATCGTTGCGTTACAAATCTGGCCTTCGTAATACTGATTTGCATTGGCTTTCATGAGTTCAGGCTCATATACACGTTTAGCCAATGGCACACGAGAACGGTTGAATTTCGCGTCCGGATCGTTTTGAGGCGACCAGTTCGTTATGTCGGTGGGATGCCAGCATCCACCAAGAGGCTGCTGGGCAGCCACCGGCATTGCAACCGCCGCTACTAAGGCGGTTGCAATGAGGGACTGTTTTAAATTCATGATATATGGTTAATAGTCATTACTTGATAAAAAGCTTTGCACTTGTTCCATCTGCATAACGCACGATATAGAGTCCGTTTGCAGCATTCTTGACTTCCTGACCTTGAAGGTTGTAATAGGCTATGATAGTTTTGCCGTCCTTATCTGCTGTAAGGTTGTCAATGCCTGAAGTTTGTTCATCCTTAGCATTAACACCGAGAACCGTAAGATATGTTCCGGTTGCTTTATTGTTAATACTTACAGATTGAACTTTGCTGTTACGTTTAGCAGTAACAGGAATCTCAAATAGGCGGAAATTACGTTCACCTGCAATATCGTTGCTTGACATATTTACACGTCCAAGGCCATAAACGGCTTCAGTGCCATCTGCCTCAGATGCATGCCAGTCTGCGACTTTTGCGTTCTGAACATCTTCGTTTGTTCCATCTTCGTATTTGACAGTTATATCAAGGTCTGCCTCGCCATTGGCAGAGGTTGCAAGAAGATTGATCTTTTCTGTATATATGGGAGTTGCGAACGTAAGGTCGCGAGACACATCATACCCACCAACGCCTACTATCACTGTGGCATTGTTGGCGTCATAAGAAGCAAGCTGATAAACATTGCCTGAATTAGCAACAATCAAGCGCTCATCACCGGCGATAGCTCCTTCGGGGTGTACGTCATCGGTGAAGAATACCCAGCCTTGATCATCAAGTTTCTGATTTGCGTAATCTGAAGCGGGATGAGCTTCGGCAATCACATCATTAGCCCAGTTGGAGATTTCGACACAGTTCTCTGTCGAGGCTACTACGGCAGACTTGACTAATACCTGTGCCACAAGTTTCATGGACTGCTGGCCGTAGGCAAGGGTTATTTCAACGTTGGCAATTGCTGGAGTTACGCCCTGAACAGGGATAGTGATTGTTTTGGCCTCGGCATCATGTTTGATTTCACCTAATGTAATTGCATCTTTGGAAGCAACTGCATTATATGTGAGTTCATCCGTGAGTCCTTCGACATCAGTCAAGGTATAGTTGACAACTATGTTAGTTGTGGCATCCTGCTTAACTTTTACCTGCTGTTCGGCAAGGCTTGCGTTGAGGTGTTTAGTCACAACACCATTTACATTGTGAGCATTTACTCCGATCACATAAGCTACATCGCCCCAGCTACCACCAGATACAGAAAGTTCGATTTCTTTTGCGTTCTTATACTGGTCAGTGGGTATAGACATTTCATAAACGCGATAGATTTTTTCAGAGGAAACAGAAATCGGATCATAATAATCTTTGGAAACGACACCGAGACCAGAGAGTGCTTCTTGTCCATCTAATTCCTCATACTCCCAGTAGCTAATAGTCTTTTCTATGGGATCAGATTCGCTATTGTCATCATAGATGATTGTGGCATGAACATTGATGCCGTCTTCAGCATCGGCAAAGACAAGCATATTGACCTGTTCAGTAGGTATGGCCTCCTCAAATGTGAGCCTGACGGGATCTGCATTCCTTTCTAACTTGAGAGCATTGTTTTCAGTCACGGGAATTTTGTAAACATTTCCGGATGTAGGAATCTCCACAATACCGTCTTCATCGCAGATGGCCCCGTCTTCCTGAACCGCCGCAGAGTAAGGTGCGATGCTGCCGTACCAGCCTGCCGAAACGCCGGAAGTGAAAGAACCGTCTTCAAGAGACTCGGCAATAAGATCCTCAGTCCAGTTCGAAACCTTTACTGCATCGGCATCGGAAATCGGAGCGTCGGATTTTACTTTGACAAGAACTTCAAACTTTGCGACTTCACCGTTGTTTACGATAATGACCTCGACAGTGGCTGTGCCTTTGCTGATGCCTTTTACCGGAATCGAGAAAACGCCATCGGCCTCGACCGGATTTCCAACTTCAACATTGGTCTTTGAGGCTGTAGCCTTGCAGGCGAAATCTTCGCCTTTTTCTCCGGTGATAGTAAATCCGACCTTGATTTCACCTTCAGAGTTGATGTCGATTTCAAGGCTTTCGGTTTGAAGCTGAGCTGCGAGTGTGGTGGCGTCAACGCCGAAACCTTCGAGTTCCCACATGCGGGCGCAACGCTCGTATGTCGGTGAGAAACGAACATAGCGGGCCTTTACGGGAGAGCTGAGAGCAATCTCTTTCAGAGCTACATCTGCGACATTGGAAGCTTCAGCGACGGTTTGCCAGGAAGTTCCGTCCATTGAAAGCTCGATTTTGTAAGCGGAGGCATTTTCTTCCTCCTCGTTGGTTGCACAGTCATGGAATTTGAACGAGCTGAACTGGAAGTAACCGAGAGCATCGATAACTACAAACGGATTCGATTGTATGATGCAATACTTGGTCTGGAGATTCCCGTCAATAAGCTTTTCGGGACCTTCACTTGCTGCTGCCGGATTGCCGGCTACTTCGATTACCGCTTTGTTAAGCAGTACGTTGGTTGGAGTGGCTTCTTGCGCAAATCCGGGAAGCGCACCACCGAGGGCAATTACGCCCGTAAGGAGTAAACTTTTACCTTTCATGGTCATATAATGACGGTTTATAAATTGGGTTGATTATATTCGAAAGAAACCTAAAACAATCTTTTTACCTTAAAAACCTCTTTTTTACCTTATCTGAAATTATTGGGGGTTGTTCTGTGCCCTGTACCGTCGTTTGTGTCAGAGACATCCCACCAAAGGCGTGTGCCTTGTGTGTTTTCACTTTGTAGTTCGGGGTGAGATGTGAAGTATTGATTAGAGTTTTCGCTATTAGGATAGAGCAGTCGCTTGATGTTCTTACCCGTTGGTACATCACCACCACTCATATTTGTAAGCTGGGTTTCAAGTGCGGGATAATCTGTACGACGGTATTCTGCCCATGCTTCATTGCCGTTGGGGAATACTGCCATCCATTTCTGTGTTATGATAGCTTCAAGGATTTTCTCTTTGTCACCCGAAGAGAATGTACCATCGTTAAGTGCTACAAGGCCGTCGATGTATGACTGAGCCTCCGAGGCATCAATCATATAATAGTCCATTGATGCCTGTACGCCCTGGCGGAAGAGATCTTCTGCTGATCCTCCTCCCCAGCCACGAAGAGCAGCTTCGGCACGCAGGAACAAGCTTTCGGCATAACCGAGCCATACAGTAGGCCGGGCATAGTTGAACCAGAACTTCGGGTTAAGATTCTTTGATGCCGGCTTGGGTTCGGTACGTGTGATAGAATATTTCAATTCTGACATGGATATCAGAGGTTCCTGTGCGCCACGATGACAGCCTACAAAATCTTCACGCAGACTTTCTTCTCCAGCTGCGATACCGGTGCTTGTCATATTGCTGCGATACCAACATACAAGGCAGCGTGGATCTATTGTCTTCTCAATTGTTTTGTTTCGGCCTTCTTTGATGGTGTATTTGCCGCCGCCAGTCGAAAGGGTGCGATAGAAGTTTTCAAGATCCCAACTCATAACACTCTCACCGTTATATGCTACTGAACACATGGCAAGAACATTTTCAGAACCGCCTTCATCACGGCCACCCATAGCAATCGGTGCATAACGGGGTACTGTCTGCATGTTGTCATCGTTCGATGTCATTAGACCGTACTGATTGTTCAGAGCTGCCATCCCTTCTTCTTTTGCACGAACCGGATCTACATTTGATATGCGCAATGCGAGACGCAGACGCAGGGTATTTGCAAAGCGGAGCCATTTTTCTGTGTCACCGAAATAGCAGATGTCGTCTGAATCGATACGATACTGACTTCCGTCTGCCGGGTTTATTGAGTCAACAGCCTGTTCCAGCATACGGAACATTGCATCATAGATATCCTTCTGCGAGTTGTATTCCACATTGTTTGTCTCGGGGATACGGGCCTGGGCGTAAGTTTTAAAAGGCATCGCACCGTAGGTGTCGGTATTTGCCAAAGTAATGAAAGCGAAGTATATACGGGTGATATACATCTGATTCTTATATTGTTCGGGATTGTCAGCGAACTTGAAAGCACGCATCAACGAACGATATTCAGAGCAGCGTTCCTCATAGAAATGCTTCCAACGCTGGCCGCTCCATCCGTCAGAGTAACCGAAGTCAGGCGATTTTAGAGCATGTTTCGGCTGGTTGTTGGCTACATATCCGCCATAGATGTCATGCGACAGATTGGTTGTAATCTGATAGTCGGCATAATAACCTTCATAAAGGAAGTTGCGGAAAGTTGACGGAGCGGCGTTGAGGTCGGTCTTGCAGGCTGCAAGTTCTTCGCCCTCAAGAGTATAGTTGATGTTGATGTCGGCGTATTTTGTATCGTCTTTGACATCTTGTCCATTGCCGCCATCACCGGTTCGGTCGTCCTCGATGGCATATGGATTACGACCGAGATCGTCAAGGTCGTAACAGCCGGAAAGCATCGTGGCTGACATTGCCACAAACGCAACTCCAACGGCTTTTGTTATAATTGATTTCATTATGATTCGATTTATTTTTAGAATTCTACGTTAACGGTTAAACCGTATGTGCGCGAGTATGGCACGGCCAAAAAGTCGAGGGCCTGAGAGAACATTGAAGTATCATAGCCACCCTCCGGATTTCCGGGTGTATGCTTCATGAGGAAGCATAGATTGCGGGCAACGAAAGAAATACGTGCACTCTGCAGAGGGGTTTTCTTCAGCCATTTGGAAGGGAAGGTATAACCCACCGATAGTTCCTTGAGCTTGATATAGGATGCGTCATGCACAAATTCTTCGGCGTATCCCTGCTGCGAAAGGTAAAGTCCGACGGTCGAATAATAGGTCTGCGCCGAAACCGGGATGTCATTAGGCGTTCCATCGGCCTTTACACCAGGTACCACCATATAGTAATCTTTAATGCCGTTGATCTCCTTGAACTCTCCACGGTATGCAGTGCGTTCAGATGTACCGACCATTGTTGCCATACCTTCTGATACAGAGACTATGTCTCCACCGAATTTCATGTCGAACATAGCTGAAATATTCAAGTTTTTCCAACGGAAAGAAGGAGTAACCGACATCATAAGATCCGGCTGAATATTGCCGATAGGATGATCAAGCAGATACTGTTCAAGATTACCGTTGCCTGTCTCCGGCTGGGGAAGGCCATTGGCGTCAACGATCACCTGTCCGGCAGAATTGCGTTTCATCAGACGGTTTGCGTAGATGTTTCCGAGTTTGCCTCCGGGCACCGCGCCGACTTTTACCGGCATATTAGGGTCGCCGCTGAAATATATGCGGTTTACGCCATCAGCCAGTTCATCGACAGTCGACTTATTGTGAGCGAGGTTTGCAGTAAGACTGAATGTGAAATCTTTCGTGTCGACAGGACGACCATAAAGCATCAGTTCAACACCACGGTTTGTGATTCGTCCGGCATTGACCCACTGCTGGCTCCAAGGTGCCGAAGCATCGACGAGCATAGCCTGGTTCTTTGTATTGGTGTCATAGTATGTGAAGTCGAAACCGAGTCTGTTGTCGAAGAATTTCATATCAAGACCAATTTCATAAGAAGTCTTAATCTCGGGCTTGAGGTTTGAGTTCATTTTGATGGTCTGCACAACAGGTTTACGGATGCCATTCTCAAATACATATTGACGGGTATTGTAAAGATTGTATGGATCAGGATCTTTACCAACCTGGGCAGCTGATAAGCGCAACTTACCAAAAGTAATTTGTGTAGGCAGGCTCCAATTCATGCTACGGATAAAGTCGGTGAACACAAAACTGAGGTTTGCCGACGGATAGAAAAATGAGTTATGCTTCTTAGGCAGAGTGGAAGACCAGTCGTTGCGGGCTGTCAGGTCAAGTGAGAGGAATTCACGGAATGCAATCTGAGCAGAAGCATAGAGAGAATACATCGCGCGATTGTAGCCTGAGTTATTTGCTGTGGTAAGATGGTCACCGGTATTGAAAATCCATGTGTCTTTATCAAGCATATTCTCTACAGCGGCAGCAAAGCCCTCGTTTTTCTGATACATAATATTGCCGCCTGCTGTATAACCCACACGCCATGTGTCGTTAAGGGTCTTGTCGCCCATGACGGTCAGTGAAATGTTATGCTCAAAATGATTGATTTCGTTACGCGACATATTATCATCGGTCAGTTTGGACTGCCAAGTGTCGTTACCGGTAGTAATGGCTTGATCGCCGAGTCCGAGGTTTGTCTCTTCGATGCGGGTACGGTAGTAGTCAAACGCATATTTGGCAATGACCTTGGCCCAGGGATTGATGTCAAGATTTATACTATAAAAACCGAATCCACGCCAGCGTTCATCGCTGTTTTGAAAACGATGACGCAGATAGTAGGGATTAGAGTAGTGTTGGTCAGGACCGAACCAGTTGCGGTGAAGCTGTGTCTCAGATGAATAATTCTGAAGGTCGCTAAGGCGAACATTGCCAGGGATTAATAAAAGCTGACCGACTTCACCATTGAGACCCGTGTACGGACGGTTTGTAGCCTTCGTATTTGAGACAGAGACCTTTGCCTCGCTTTTCAGCCATTTGTTGAATGTCGAACCGGCACTAAGATCTATGTTCAGCTTGCGGAGATTTTCACCCTGAAACATACCAGAATTGTCGTTATAGCCGACTGAAAGACGGTAATGCGAGGTTTCATTAGAGTGGCTCAGTACAAATGTATGGAACTGAGAAAAACCAGTCTTGAAATAATCTTTGAGCTTATCACCATAGTAGGAGTACGGAATCATTTCTCCTGTCCAGGACGGTTCGAGATGTCCGTCGAGACGCGGACCGTAAGCCAGCTCTCCTGTAATCGCAGTGGGATTACCATCTTCATCAGTACGATATAGGATTGCACCTCGGCTACCCTGACCATAAAGGTTCTGTTGCTTAATGGCTTCCGTAGCCTGACTCCATGTGAAAGAACCGTTGTAGGTGAATCCGAATCCCTGTTTGCTCGAACCGCGTTTGGTTGTGACAAGAATAACACCATTACCGGCACGCGAGCCATAGAGAGCAGCAGCATTCGGACCTTTCAGCACTGATATTGACTCGATATCTTCAGGGTTGATGTCAAAGGCTGTACCGCCACGGTCATAACCACCGAACGCTGATGCATCCGAAGTGTTATTGTCGGTGAAAGGCACACCATCGACAATCCAGAGAGGCTGGTTATTGTCCGTTAGAGAAGAGTTGCCACGGATTGTAATCTTCGTGGAACCACCGAGGCCGGTGCTGGCTGTGTTCATTTGAAGACCTGCCACTTTACCGTCAAGGGCGCCGATTACAGAGGGATCGCCAGTGGTGTTTAGTTCGTTGGCCTTAACATCTTGAACAGAATAACCCAGCATCTTCTTTTCACGCTTGATACCGAGTGCCGTCACAACGACTTCATCTAATGTGTTTGTATCAGGAACGAGGGATGTCTCAAGGCTGGTCTTGTCACCAACCTTAACAACTTGCGGCTTGTAGCCAATATAAGAAAAAGCGAGTTCGGGGTCATCGCCGGAAACTTCAATTGAATAGTTGCCGTCAATGTCGGTAGCGACACCGGTCTTCTGGCCTTTTACTACTACAGAGGCACCGATAAGAGGATCTCCATTCTCATCCAGAAGTTGTCCTTTAATCGTTCTTTTGACTTCTGCAGTAGGTGCCGTTGTCGTTTTTTTGTCATCTTTTTTCAGATAAATGACATTGTCCTTGATTGAATAACTTATACCTGTACCTGCAAATAACTTGTCAAGTACCGCTGAGAGATCTGCATCTTTGAGAGATACAGCCTTCACTTTTTGCGATGCCATTGCGTCATCGTAAAAGAAACTGTAATCAGATTGCGATTTTATTGCACTGATTACTTCACTGAGTTTTGTATCGGCATTAGTCGTCAGATTGATTCCGGCATTTGCCATTAGAGATAAGGCTAAGAATGAACCGGCAACCAATCCACGGGGCCAAATGTTTAATTGTCTTTTAAACATACGTTGTGAAGATTATATGATTGGTTAATTATCGTCTTTCATGAGGCAGATGTCATTATAACCCCTCTAAAAACGGAATTACTTACTCGCTATTCAATTTTTTTTGCAAGGCATCATTGCAAATGCAAAATTCTTCAAAATGGCATTTACCACAAAAGAAATGAGATGCACAAACGTTCAATATCGTGCGTTTGCACAAACATAAAAGACCAATCTCCAGCTACTTGCCGAAGATTGGTCAAATTTGCGCGTATTTGGTCAATTATTTTTTATGGGACGCTAACCGCTGGTATTCAGATGGCGTCAGGCCCGTTTCTTTCTTGAACGCCGTAATGAGTGATGTACGAGATTTGTAGCCGACACTTTGTGAAATCGCCTCTATGGTAAAATGACCATAATTGTCAGAATCGCTCAATCGTTTACAAGCTTCACGCACGCGATATTGGTTTAAAAGATCGCGAAAAGTTAAATGCAATTGGTCATTAAGTATCCCTGAAAGTGTGCGTGGACGAATACCAGTCATTTCTGATAACCGATCAAGAGAAAAATCCGGATTGTATATTTCTTCGCTCTTGTCTAATACGGCGAGTATCTGCAACACACCTGGATGTATATTCGATTCTAAATCTATTTCAGAACTGCGAGCTAAACTTTCCTCTCGAAGTTTTTTATTAGTCTCCTCCTGTTCAATTATTTGTTGGCGCTGATTGTATAAATCCCTATAACTGGCCTGTAATCGACGATGTCTATTTATTATTACAATTAGCAAAGGACAGACAATCACTAACAGCAATCCGATAAAAAAAATGATAAGTTCTCGCATCTTTTTCTGCCTATCGGCTTCTGCCAGTTTGTTTGCTGAATTGTAACGCTCGGTAGCAAGATCGTGGATGAATTTAAGATTATCAATTGTTCCTAACTGATTAACATTCATCATTGAATCTTGAATCATCAATAAACGGCTATAAGCCTCTCTGGCTTTATCATCTTCACCCTTCCGTGTATATATTTTGCGCAAGAATTTGTAAGCATTGGCTCTTACTTCACCTGACCATTCAAACTCATTGCTTTCAAGAAGTTTGTTGACATAGAAATATGCTGAATCCGTCATATTGCGCTCAAGATATAAAGACGTAGTCAAATTTATGGCCTGTGCTTGCCACGGATATGGAGTTACACTATCATCTACCGAGTCTATTGATTTAATCATATATGTGGTTGATAATTCTTTGTCTCCATCAAGATAGGCTCGGAGAGCTCTATATCTCAGTGCGGCATATCTTTCCAAAGAAGTACCTTCGGGAATATCGGTTGTTGCGTATTTGTCAAGTATATCTGTCAGTTGATCAATGTGCTTTAATCCTTGCCCTAATTCTGTGAGATTACAGAATGAATAGAGCATCAAATCATACATCTGATGTTCGTGAGCTGTCATAAAAGCTTCTCGGTAGGAATTTACAGCCTCGGCTTCAAGTTCCGGCGACCCAACCTGTTCCGAAAATACAGAGTAAAGGTTGCCAAGATTGATGCAAACATTTACTTTGGTAATTGCACGACCAGTATTATCACATATTTCCTTAGCTTTTAGCATATATTCATATGCAGATTTGTAATCATGAAGATACTGGTAATACGTAAATCCAAGATTATTTGCGGCAGTACCACAAATTTCGCGTTGTTTTAATGGCAATTCTGGGCGGTATGTCGCGGTTACTTTCTGAAAACATATAATTGCACTATCCGGATTTATCGAATCTCCAAGAAGATGATTTTTGCCGCGATTTAGAATATCCTGTGCCATCTCAAGCGACATAGCAGAGCTTGATAATGCTGATATAGCCAACATTATCACTGCTACAAACACTTTCATGGCTCTCATATGACTTTCTATTATTTGTTACTGAATATAACGTTTTGACCTTGACGTGTATAAACCAACGGCAAAGTTTCGCAAAGCGCCGACAATGTAGAATCCACGGATTCATACGATACGGTTTCTCCGGAATATGTACGGGATTTATCTACCGAAGGCTTTATTGTTATATCCACATTATATAATTCTTCCAAGTCCGCAGCAATTTCTTGAATTGTCGCATTATGAAAATGTAATAACCGATCGTGCCAGACTGCATCCAACGATGTATTGACAGCAGAAACTGTCATCTGTCCGTTTTTAGGATTAAACTCTGCTTTTTGTCCGGGTACAAGTACAACCCCGTCTTTGTTTTTGTTCGGGACGACTTCCACTTTACCCTCGAGCAAACTAACAGTATTTTCATCCTCTGACGCACTGTTAAAGTTGAATTTTGTACCAAGGACAGTTACATTAAGCCATTTGCCTTCAACAGTAAAGGGGCGAGATATATCACGAACGACCTCGAAATATGCTTCGCCGGAAATTGATACGGTTCTACGGTCATCTGCGAATGTCTTCGGATATGTTATCGAAGCATATCGGTTCAGCCATACCTTCGTACTATCCGGTAATGTAATAGTCATGGTTCCATTGTCGGCAGTCAGTTCAATCATTTCCACTTTAGGTTGGCGTAAGATGAATATGCTCGCAAGCAAGATTCCAATAAATACAGCCGCAGCAGCGCTCCAACGGAATATCTTTAAGCGTTTCATTCTGCTTTGCCGTATCTTGTCTTCTAATATCCTTTCATTTATTGATGTCCAGATACGGTCATGCTGCAGCTTGTCGGTTTTAAGATTTTCAGCAAGCATAGCTATTCTTTCCAGCTCAAATATCTGTCTGGCGTTATCCTCGGATTCGTCCATCCACTGTTGTACCATCCGGAGTTCTTCATCAGAGCAGCGATTGGTAATAAACTTCATCATTATTTCCTCAGAAATTTGTGTCATGTGTTGTACCATTATTTCATTAAACAACTATGTTCTGAAAATCACTTATTGAAATAATCGAGAAAAATGACAATCAAAACCAACAGATATCTCAATTTGTCGCGTAAAAATCGGAGTGCTTTATAAACCTGCGTATCGACAGTGCGGACTGACGTATTCATCGCCTCCGCGATTTCTTTGTTTTTCAATCCATTGATATAACTGAGTATGAACACCTGACGACAACGCTCCGGCAATTCATTAATAGCTTCATGCAATTTCTGACCAATTTCGGCACTTTCCACATTGCGCTCGGTATCATCATCTGTGATGAATTCCAATCGCCTTTCATTAATAGATTCGAGCAGTTCTATCCTGACTGCCGCCACATTCTTGTGCCGAAGGACATTGAGCGCTCTTGTTGATACCGCCCTATATAAATAGGCGGTAATGCCTGAGTTCAAATCAAGACAATCAATTTTCTTCCATAACTCATAGAATACGTCAGAAACAATATCTTCAGCTTCTTCCTGACTATCTACAAATCGGAGAGCGTGAAAAATCAGACGGCGATAATTATCGTCGAATAGTTTCTCAAATTGCGCTTCTATGTCGTGATATGGATTCAATGTATGAGTATTAAAATTTATAATTTGATTATTTCGGCTTGACCCATTATTTCGTTTTACACGGTAAATAGAGGTCTTTCGTATAGTTTGATATCTCTAAAATTGTATAATCCAGAGGTGGGTACTTCACTTGTCGTTTCGCCATCATATATTATTGTAGCATAAAGCACTTTTTGAGGGAAAGTTTTTTCAAAGTACCGGATATGCTTATAATAGTCGGGATTGAATCCGGAAGATGCCTTAATTTCAAAAGCACTGATACCATCTGTATTCTCCACGATTAAGTCTATTTCCCTTCCGGTTTTATCCCTGAAAAAACTCAACCGAGTTTTTTTACCGGCATTATAAGCTGCTTTAAGGAAATTATTTACTACCATGTTTTCAAAGATGGCCCCTCGCAAAGGATAATTATCCAATTGCTTCGCCTCCTTTATTCCGAGCAAATAACATAGTAAGCCCGTATCACAAAAGTATAATTTTGATGATTTAGTCAGGCGCTTGTTTATGTTGGTACTCCAGGGTGGCAACATCCATATAACATAGGAAGCCTCCAAAACACTCAGCCATGAATCAATTGTTGCGACAGTAACGCCAGTTTCAACGGCGAGTGATGAGCGGTTTAATTCAGTACCAACACGACCGGCACATAATCCAAGAAATTTTATGAACTTGTTTAGATCCTTAATATTCATCAGTTGACGCAAATCACGCTCAACATAGGTATCAATGTAGCTCTGTAATATTATTTCAGCGGCCGGGATTGGAGAAGTCCATATCTGTGGATAGCCACCAAGATACATTAATTCATTCGTAGAGACATCATCCTTACGATTCTGTAAAATCTCATTCACAGAAAGAGGCAATAGTGTCAAAGGTGCAGTTCTACCCGCCATAGATTCTGAACTATTGGCCATTATTGAAAAATTACTGCTCCCTGTTATAATGAACTTCCTTCGATGTCCAAGATGTCTGTCTTCATCTACGACGGTTTGCAATGCTCTGAACACAGTCGGTTCTATCTGGGCCTCATCTATTATAGCTCCATTACTGAAGCTGTCAATAAACCCTACCGGATTGTCATTAAACAAGAGACCGGTCTGCACATTCTCAAAATTGATATATGGCATATCTGGATATAGATGACGGCATAAGGTGGTTTTTCCTGATTGTCGAGGGCCTGTTAAGGTGACAACGGGGAAAATCTCATGGGTTACCTGCAATGTCGTACCCAAAGCACGATTGATATATTCCATCAGAAATGACGTCTAAATACGTTTTGGACAAATTTACGCTTCAACTATAAATTTGTCCACAAAGATAGCGGTTTTATTTGGTACGACCAAATATTCTTGAAGAAACTGTCACGAAAATTAAAGTTGAATAAGTAAAAAAAGAGTTACAAGTGCTATTACCATACAAGGATATTTCATCAAGCCTTAAATGAACCAATCGAAAATGGAAATTAAACATAGATACATAAATATACTCTTCTATATGGGAATGTACTCTGCTGCGTTGTTTAGTTCACAAGCTGCAGAAATAGAAGATTTCACAAAATATGTCAATCCTTTTATAGGGACAGATTACACTGGCAATACATACCCGGGGGTGCAAATGCCACATGGATTGGTGCAATTAAGTCCTGATAACGGATTGCCCGGTTGGGACAGAATTGCCGGCTATTTTTATCCAGACAGTACAATCGCAGGTTTCAGCCACACGCATCTCAGCGGTACGGGTGCCGGCGATCTCTATGACATCTCATTTATGCCGGTGGTAGAACCTGTAAAGATCGCCGATAAACCGTTAGGCGTGCACTCTAAATTCAGTCACGACTCTGAAACAGCCTGTGCCGGTTATTATAAGGTGACGTTAGCCGACTATGACATTGATGTAGAGCTTACGGCAACTGAACATTGCGGAATACAGCGCTACACATGGCCGGGCAATGTAGGCAAAGTAATACTCAACCTTGCCAAAGCCACTAACTGGGACGCAACAGAAGCGACTGATGTCGAAATAGTGGATTCCGTGACAGTCAGAGGTTCGCGATTCAGCGACGGCTGGGCAAAGAATCAGAAAGTATGGTTTGAGACACGGTTCTCCAAACCGTTCGACAGGGTCGAGATTGATACTGTCGGCGGCCATGTAGTGACATTCTCATTCGATACACAACCTGGTGAAAAGATGGTCGTCGTGACAGCAATTTCAGGGACAGATGCCCGTGGCGCGCACAGTAATATCGTGGCGGAAGCTCCGCATGACAGCTTCGACCGCTATCTTGCCGATGCGAAATCGGTCTGGGATAAAGTTCTGAAGACGATTGAGATATCCACCGGGGATATAAATGAAAAGACCGTATTTTATACGGCATTGTATCACAGCCTGCTGGCCCCGGTCGTATTCAGTGACGCAGACGGGCGTTATCGCGGTCCTGACGGTACAATCCATCAATGTGCCAATGGTCATAAACATTACAGCACATTTTCGACATGGGATACTTACAGAGCTGCACACCCGCTATATACCATATTAGAGCCGGAAGCGGCTGCAGATATGGCTCAGTCTCTAATAGATTTCGGCATTCAGAATGGTCGTTTGCCGGTATGGAGCATGTGGGCCTCAGAAACAGACATGATGATTGGCTATCACTCAGTTCCTATTATAGTAGATGCGATACTGAAAGGATTATCAGCCCTGGATGCGGAAGATGCTTTGGAGGAATGTGTAAAAACTGCTCGAAAAGATGATTACCGTTCTCTTGGAGAGTACCGCCGACTTGGCTATGTGCCTTGCGATAAAGATTCAAGTTGGTCTATGTCAAAGACGCTGGAGTACGCCTATGATGATGCTTGTATTGCCTGCTTAGCAAGGCATATAGGCAATGATTCCATTTATAGGGAATTCCATCAGCGCTCACAAAACTATAGAAACATCTTCAATCCGAAAACAGGTTTTATGCAACCAAAACGCAGCGACGGTTCTTTCATAGAGGATTTTGACCCGCAGCAATATACCGAGAATATCTGCGAAAGCAACGCATGGCAGTATCTTTGGTCTGTACAGCATGATATTCCTGGCCTTATCGAATTGCTCGGCGGCAAAACAGCTTTGGAGAAAAAGTTAGACATCTTTTTCAGCGAGAAAGCCGACAGTGCATCACTCCCGCTGTTCAGTACCGGTATGATAGGACAGTATGCTCATGGCAATGAACCGTCGCATCATGTCGCGTATCTCTACAATTACACGGATCATCCGGAAAAAGGACGAGAATATCTTCGACAGATAATGACAACCCTTTATAATAACGCACCGGATGGATTATGTGGTAACGAGGACTGCGGACAGATGTCGGCATGGTATGTTCTCAGTTCACTTGGTTTCTATCCACTTGACCCGGTATCGGGGGAATATGAAATCGGTTGCCCGATGTTTGAGTCTGCAAAGATTTATCTTGACAATGGCAATACATTCAACGTGTACAGAAAGGATTTTAACAACAATACTTCCAGAAAAATAAAGCATTCAGATATAGTAAATGGCAGAACGATAAAACCATGAAAAATATACTCGCGATATTGGGCTGTGCGTTCGCTCTTGGAGCTTGCGTGACAGCGGAAAATAAAACGGATTATACGGCGTATGTAAACCCATTTATCGGAACAGGGGGCCACGGTCACACTTTTCCCGGAGCAGTTGTGCCACATGGCATGATTCAGCCGAGTCCCGACACCCGTATAGACGGCTGGGATGCCTGCTCTGGTTATCATTATAGTGATTCAATGCTTAACGGGTTCTCTCAAACTCACTTGAGCGGTACGGGATGCGCCGATTATGGCGACTTCCTGCTTATGCCGACCTGCGGCAATCAAATTATTGACAATCAAATAGACACTGTGCAAAACCGCCCTTTTGCATCATCCTTTTCGCATGCAGATGAAACCGCCACGCCCGGTTACTACTCGACATTTCTGAAGCGATACGGGATAAAGGCAGAGGTGACGGCCTCCGAACGTGCTGCACTATATAGATTTACATATCCCAAAGGGAAAGATGCTGGTATGATTCTTGACTTAGACTACTCCATTCAGAATCAAACAAATCTGGATATGAAGATTGAAGTGTTGGGCGATAGTGCTGTCAGAGCATACAAAATGACCAAATACTGGGCGTTCGACCAACAGCTTTCAATGTATGCGCAGTTCTCGAAACCATTCACTTGCAAGATTATAAACGACACAATCATCGACAGCAAAGGGCACGATTTCGTTCGTTGTAAAGCCTTGCTCAAATTTCAGGATGTGGCCGACAATGGAGAATTGCTTGTCAAAGTCGGTATCTCAGCCGTGGATTGGGACGGTGCCAAGAAGAATGTGTTGGCAGAAATACCTGCATGGGATTTCGATAAAGTCAAGAACGAGGCCCATGACAAATGGAACAACTATCTCTCGACTATTGAAGTAAAGGCCGACAACGATACCGATAAGACTATTTTCTACACAGCTATGTATCATGCTGCTATCAGCCCCAATCTGTTTATGGATGTCGACGGCCGCTATCTCGGTATGGATAGGAAAACGCACCAAGGCAATCCCGATAAGCCTGTATATACCGTATTCTCGCTTTGGGACACACACCGTGCGCTTCACCCCTTGCTCACAATCATTGATCCCCAACTCAATAATGATTTTATCAATTCCTTACTGCTCAAGCATGAGGAAGGCGGCCTCCTGCCGATGTGGGAACTTGCCGGGAATTATACAGCCACAATGACCGGCTACCATGCCGTATCTCTAATGGCTGATGCCGTCAACAAAGGCATTGCCGATTTTGATGTCAATAAGGCTCTCAAGGCCGGACTGCGCACATCGGTGTGGGATACTACCGGTATCGTTACACCTGAACTTGTAAAGGTCGCCTTGATGCCTAAATCGAAAGAGTATAAGAACTCTTTAGGCTTCATCCCTTGGGATAAGGAGTACGAATCAGTAGCAAAAGGGCTCGAATATGCCTATGATGACTGGTGTATCTCACAACTGGCAAATGCAGCCGGCGACAGTATGACCGCAGAAAGCTACAAAATCAAAGGATTGGCCTACAAGCAGTATTTTGATCCTGCAACCCGGTTTATGCGTGGGAAAGACGAGTCCGGCAGATGGCACGAACCATTCAGTCCGCGTTCTTCAAATCATCGCGAGGATGACTATTGCGAAGGCACTGCGTGGCAGTGGACATGGTTCGTTCCGCATGACATTGACGGACTGATTGACCTCATGGGCGGCCGTGATAAGTTCGCGGAAAAGCTCGATTCGCTGTTTACAGCAGATTCGGCATTGGAAGGCGAACTCGTTTCAGCAGATATTTCGGGGTTAATTGGGCAGTATGCGCATGGCAACGAGCCGTCGCACCATATAATCCATCTCTACAACTATGCCGGCCGTACATGGCAGACACAGGAACTGGTAGACAAGGTTTTGAAAGAGCAATATCGCAACGATATGGATGGCTTGTCAGGAAACGAAGACTGCGGACAAATGTCAGCCTGGTATATACTTAATGCTCTGGGCTTCTATCAGATATGTCCAGGAAAACCGGTGTATTCCATCGGAAGGCCGTGGTTTCCCAAAGCATTGGTACATCTTCCCAATGGCAGTTCAATTTTCATTGAAGTTAAGAATTTTTCAAAAGAGAACAAATATATCAAGTCAGTCAAGCTTAATGGCAAGCAATTGACTGAACCATTCTTTAGTCATAGCGACATACAGAATGGCGCCGTATTCGAATATGAAATGACTTCCACCCGACCACAAATTCAATAAATAATATGAAACGACCAATCATATCTATCTGCTCTCTGATTATATCAATCACGGGATATTGTGCCGTACACGACTATACGCAATATGTCAATCCGCTGATGGGAACACAATCGAGTTTTGAATTGTCAGCCGGCAATACATATCCTGCGATAGCCCGACCGTGGGGAATGAACTTTTGGACTCCTCAGACAGGTAAAAATGGCGACGGATGGCAATACTCCTATGATGCGCATACGATTTGCGGATTTAAGCAGACGCACCAGCCAAGTCCCTGGATAAACGATTATGGCTGTTTCTCCATCATGCCGACAGGTAATAAAAAGGTGTCCGACGAAAACGATCGTCGCAGCTGGTTTTCGCACAAAGGTGAAGAGTGTAGTCCACAATATTACTCGGTATATCTTGCAAATTACGATGTTAAGGTAGAATTGACGCCCACCGAACGTGCCGCCTCATTCCGCTTTACCGTGCCTGACGGAATGAACTACTTTGTTATCGACGCATATCGGAATGGCAAGGATATAAAGATTGACAATAACCGCATAACAGGTATCTCGACACATAATCATGGCGGAGTTCCTGATAACTTTGCAAATTATTTCGTTGTTGAGTTTGACCGGCCGATCGAATACGCCGAGAATATGGATTCCATTGCGATAGTAGGATTCAAAACACATCGTGGCGAAACCGTTAATGCTGTTGCGGCATCATCATTCATCTCGCCAGATCAGGCATTACTCAATCTTAAAGAGGCGAAAGGCAAAGATTTTGATAATCTGGTGGCAGAAGGTCGTGATGCGTGGAATGATGTATTAGGCCGTATAGCTATTGAAGATGAGAATCTGGATAACAAACGCAAGTTTTATTCGTGTCTGTATCGTTCAACTCTATTCCCCCGTAAATTTTATGAGATAGATTCTTCGGGTACTCCGGTTCATTACAGCCCATATAACGGAGAAGTATTAAATGGATACATGTACACAGATACAGGAGTATGGGATACTTTCCGATGCCTTTTCCCATTGCTCAATCTGTTCTATCCGTCAGTGAGCCTTGAGATGCAGGAAGGATTTCTCAATGCTTACCGCGAAAGCGGTTTCTTTCCGGAATGGTGCAGTCCGGGCCACCGTGAATGTATGGTCGGCAACAATTCTGCTTCGGTTCTTGCAGATGCCTGGATAAAAGGAATAAAGGTATCCGATCCGGAAACCCTATGGAAAGGATTGGTACATGGCGCTAATAATGTTCATCCTGATGTGAAGTCTACAGGCCGAATCGGGCATGAATATTACAATACCCTCGGCTATGTGCCGTATGATGTGAATATCAATGAAAACGCTGCACGGACTTTGGAATATGCCTATGATGACTGGTGTATTTATCAGCTTGGCAAATCATTAGGCAAACCCGAAGCCGAGTTGGAAGTATATGCCCGTCGCGCTATGAATTATAAGAATCTCTTTGACAAAAAGTATTCGTTGATGCGCGGGCGCAATGCCGACGGCTCCTTTGCCGAACCGTTTTCACCCTTGAAATGGGGGGATGCCTTTACCGAGGGCAACGCATGGCACTATACATGGTCGGTTTTCCACGATCCCGAAGGTCTCAAGCAACTGATGGGTGGTGAAAAGCACTTTGTGGCTATGCTTGACTCCGTGTTTTCCGTTCCTCCCGTATATGATGACAGCTATTATGGTTTCCCTATTCATGAAATACGCGAAATGACCGTGATGAACATGGGCAATTATGCACATGGCAATCAGCCTATACAACACATGATTTATCTTTATGACTGGACTGACCAGCCATGGAAAACACAGTATCATGTCCGCAAGGTGATGGACAGGATGTACTCAGCGACTCCCGACGGATATTGCGGTGATGAGGATAACGGACAGACTTCGGCGTGGTATGTTTTTTCCGCTTTGGGATTCTATCCCGTGACTCCTGCATCCGACCAGTATGCTTTGGGTAGCCCGTTGTTCCGAAAAACAGTTTTGAAGTTTGAAAACGGCCGCACACTTATCCTCAATGCCGATAATAATACTAAAGATACGCCCTACGTCGCCGGTCTCATGGTGAACGGGACTGACTATAATCGGAACTATATCACTCATGGTATGCTTCTTGACGGCGGACAGATTGATTTTGACATGGTCTCGGCGCCGAATATGTCAAAACAGATAAACAAGGACTTTTATCCCTATTCGTTCTCTTGTGATGAAAATAAGTAATAGCCCGATTGCCTGGGTACCTTCGGTTTATTTTGCTGCCGGACTGCCGTTTGTAGTATTGAATATGGTGGTCGTACTGATGTATAAGGGTCTTGAGATATCCAATGCGGCCATCACTTTCTGGACATCATTGATAATGTTGCCCTGGACATTGAAGCCGTTATGGAGTCCGTTCATGGAAATCTACAAGACCAAGAAATTCTATGTTGTGACGACGGAATTGTTTACCGGCATAATGTTCGGCATAGTGGCTCTTTGTCTCACTTTATCCGATTTTTTCATGGCATCGATTTGCGGGCTTGCATTAATCGCTTTCAGTGGCGCAACACATGATATTGCAGGTGATGGCGTGTATATGAGCGAATTGGATAATTCCCAACAGTCGAAGTATATCGGTTGGCAAGGTGCCTTTTACAATATAGCCAAAATTGTCGGTACAGGCCTGTTGGTCTGGCTTGCCGGTACATTGGGAGAACTTGGGATTGGCGCAAAAGGCGCATGGATGACAGTCCTTGGCACTGTCGCGATTCTGATGGTTGTACTCTCGATGTACAATGCCTGTATGATACCGATGAACGAATGTCATTCCGATAGCAATATCTCGGTGAAACAGGTGGCTGCCGACTTAAAAGAAGTGATAAAAGACTTTTTTACCAAGCGTCACATATGGTATTACATAGCTTTTATAATTCTGTACCGTTTTGCCGAAGGATTTGTAATGAAGATAGTCCCCATATTTCTTAAAACGAGTATTGCAGAAGGAGGTCTCGGCCTTTCTGATAAGGCGATTGGTTTATACTACGGAACTTTCGGAGCAGCTGCTTTTGTCATAGGTTCGATACTCGGCGGCTATTACATTTCACGTTTCGGATTGAAGAGAACCTTGTTCTCGTTGGCCCTTGTTTTTAATCTACCTTTCGCAGTATATACATATTTTGCGTTTTATCAGCCTTCTGCCGAATGGCTTATCGCGTCTGGTATAATCCTGGAGTATTTTGGATATGGCTTTGGATTTGTCGGATTGACATTGTTCATGATGCAACAGGTTGCTCCGGGGAAACATCAGATGGCACATTATGCCTTTGCCTCGGGAATTATGAACCTGGGCGTGATGCTTCCGGGCATGTTCAGCGGGTGGCTGTGTGATGAAGTCGGCGGGTTCAGCCATTTCTTTACCCTCGTGCTGATTATGATATTCATTCCACTTACAATAACCCGGTTTATCCCGTTCACATACGATAAAGATAAGGATAAGATAGAAGGTAGTTTGAATGAAGCCTTGACTGAGAGTGAAGGTGTTGCATGAGTATTCACATTTCAAAATAAAGATATAATGAATCAGAATCTTAATAATATTCCGTGGGAGGAGCGTCCTGCCGGTTGTACGGATGTAATGTGGCGTTTCAGCCAGAACCCGATAATTAACAGATATCAGATACCGACATCCAACAGTATCTTTAACAGTGCCGTGGTTCCGTTCGGCGACGGGTTCGCAGGTGTATTCCGCTGCGACAACAAAGCTGTCCAGATGAATATATTCGCCGGATTCAGTGCCGATGGTGTAAACTGGGAAATCAATCACGAGCCTATCGTGTTCAAGGCTGGCAATACCGACATGATAGATTCGGACTATAAATATGACCCGCGAGTAGCGTTCATCGGCGACAGATACTGGATTACTTGGTGTAACGGTTACCACGGCCCCACAATCGGCATCGGTTACACTTTTGACTTCAAGGAATTCTTCCAGTGCGAGAATGCGTTTCTTCCGTTCAACCGCAACGGCGTGCTTTTCCCTGAAAAAATCAATGGCAAATATGCCATGCTGAGCCGTCCAAGTGATAATGGTCATACTCCTTTCGGCGACATCTGGTTGAGCTACAGCCCAGATATGAAATTCTGGGGAGAACATCGTCATGTAATGAGTCCGGCTCCTTTCGACCAAAGCGCATGGCAGTGTACAAAGGTTGGCGCCGGTTCGGTTCCTATTCTTACGGATGAAGGCTGGCTCATGTTCTTCCACGGAGTAATCAATACTTGCAACGGTTTCAGGTATTCAATGGGAGCCGTGCTGCTCGACCGCGAGGATCCTTCTCGTGTGCTGTATCGCACAAAACCATATCTTCTGGCTCCTGCCGCACCTTACGAACTTGCAGGCGATGTTCCAAATGTTGTGTTCCCTTGTGCTGCACTCACCGACGGCGACCGCGTGGCTGTTTACTATGGAGCTGCTGACACAACTGTCTGCATGGCGTTCGGACACCTCTCAGAAATAATCGAATTCATAAAGCATAATTCATTATGAAAAAGTTGTTGTCGTTAGGGGTGTTTGTCTGCCTTGTCTGGTTCAGTCTAAATGCAAAAGATCCGGTAGATTGGGTGAATCCATTTATTGGCACCACTAATTTTGGAACTACCAATCCGGGAGCGGTAACGCCTAACGGGCTGATGTCTGTAGCCCCGTTTAACGTAATGGGGTCGGGAATCAACCGCTATGATAAAGATAATCGCTGGTGGTCTGCTCCTTACGACAACACAAATTCCTATTTCACCGGTTTCTCGCATGTAAATCTCAGCGGTGTGGGTTGCCCGGAGCTAAGTTCACTCTTGGTGATGGCAACTACCGGAGACCTTGATGTAGATTATCATAATTACGGTACGACGTACTCTAATGAACAGGCTTCTCCCGGATTTTATGGTCTTGAGCTGGATAAGTATGGAGTTAAAGCTGAAGCGACAGCGACTGTCCGTACCGGTAGAATCCGTTTCATATTTCCTCAAGGTAAGGGAAACATACTTCTTAACCTTGGCGAAGGTCTTACCAACGAAACCGGCGCTACGGTTCATCGTATATCAGATACAGAAGTTGCCGGGTGTAAGTTGATGGGCACATTCTGCTATAACCCCAATGCGGTGTTCCCGTTATACTTTGCTATGCGAGTGAGCAAGAAGCCGTCAGATCAAGGCTTCTGGAAGTTTCAGCGTCCGAAGAAAGGCGTCGAAGCCGAATGGGATGTAGACGACGCGAAATATAAGATATATCCGGATTTCGGGAAGACAATGTCCGGCGACGATATCGGCGTATGGTATTCTTACGACACCGAATCCGAAGAGGTCATCGAAGTGTCGGTAGGTGTATCTTTCGTCAGTGAGGAAAATGCCATGCTCAATCTTAACACCGAACAGCCTGCCGGAGTCAGTTTTGATGCACTCCATTCTTCTGCGAGAAAGCAATGGAATGACCATCTCAGCCGTGTAATGGTTGAGGGTGGAACCGATGACCAGAAAACTGTGTTTTATACAGCGCTATATCACACTCTTATACATCCGAGCATTCTTCATGATGTCAACGGCCAGTACCCGGCAATGGAGAGCAACGAAATTCTGACAACTCACCGCAACCGTTATACGGTATTCTCACTTTGGGATACATACCGCAATCTTCATCAGCTGATGACGCTGATATATCCGGAAAAACAAATCGACATGGTTCGTTCAATGGTCGATATGTACAAGGAGTGGGGCTGGTTGCCAAAATGGGAGTTATTCGGACGCGAAACTTTTACGATGGAAGGAGACCCGGCAATCCCCGTGATTATCGACACATGGCGCAAAGGTCTGACAGATTTTGATATGGAGGCAGCCTATGCGGCCATGAAGAAATCAGCGACAACTCCGGGCAAAGATAATCTCATGCGTCCCGATATAGACCCTTATCTTGCGAAAGGCTATATCCCGCTGGGCTATTATGCAGGGGATAATTCCGGTGACAATTCGGTCAGTCACGCCCTCGAATATTATGTCGCAGATAACGCGCTTGCATGGCTTGCCGAAAGTCGCGGCGATGCCGATTTTGCCAAAGAACTGCGTAAGAGAGCATCGGGATGGCGTCAATATTATTCGGCAGAAAGCGGAACTCTGCGGCCGCTCAATGCCGACGGCAGCTTCCTGTCGCCTTTCAATCCGCGTCAGGGCGAGAATTTCGAGCCTGTTCCCGGCTTTCATGAAGGCAGCGCATGGAACTATACATTCTATGTGCCTCATGATATAGACGGTCTTGTGAAAGTAATGGGTGGCAAGCGCAAGTTCGTCGACAAGTTGCAGACGGTGTTTGACGATAGTCTTTACGACCCGGCAAATGAGCCTGACATAGCTTATCCCTATCTTTTTTCCCGATTCAAAGGCGAAGAATGGCGTACATCAAAGATTGTCAATGAGCTTTTGGCAAAGCATTTTACCGCCAAAGCAGACGGGATACCTGGCAATGATGACACGGGCACAATGTCGGCATGGGTTGTATTCTCAATGATGGGTCTATATCCTGACATTCCTGGAGTACCCGAATACACGCTCACTACACCGACATTTGATAAGATTACAATAACTCTTAATACGGATTATTACGATAATGAGACGCTTGTTATCAAAAAACAGATGTCAAATCTGGACAGAATTAAATCCGGGGAAAAGGAACTCGGATATCGAATCAATCATAGTGATTTGATAAACTCACAAATTCTCCAATTCTACATTTCTATAAAATAATATATTTTATGCGACTAATTATAAAACCTGATTATCGTGAGATGTCATCCTTTGCGGCAGACTTGATAATAGACCGAATTACTTCAGCCAATCCAACGCAAGAAAACCCTTTTGTCCTCGGACTCCCTACAGGCTCAACACCTATTGGCATGTATGAGTGTCTGGTAAAAGCTTATAAAGAGCGACGTGTTAGTTTCAAGAATGTTGTGACATTCAATATGGACGAATATGTAGGCATTCCTGAAGATCATCCTGAAAGTTACCACTCATTCATGAGTCGCAATCTTTTCAATCGTATCGACTGTCCGGCATCGAATATAAACATTCTTAATGGGAATGCTCCGGATCTGGAAGCGGAATGTCGAAGATATGAGGAAAAAATTGACTCCTACGGGGGCATTGATCTTTTTATCGGCGGGATTGGGTCTGATGGGCACATAGCCTTCAATGAACCGTATTCCTCGTTTAAATCAAAAACAAGGATCAAGACACTAACACAAGATACAAGATTGGCAAATGCCAGATTTTTCGAAAATAATCCTCAGTTGGTGCCGGAAAAGGCTTTGACAGTTGGAATAGCTACAGTTCTTAATGCCAAAGAAGTGTTGATTCTTGCTAATGGACATGGTAAGGCCATAGCTCTTAAGGAAGCTGTAGAGGGTGCTATATCTCAGGCTTGGCCTATCAGTGCATTGCAGACACATCCCCACGGTTTCATTGTCTGCGACGATGCGGCAACTTATGAATTAAAGGTCGGTACATATCGCTATTTCAAAGACATAGAAAAATTATGAATCTGAATCTATCATCACAAATTCGTATTGAGCCCGTTCATGGTGAAAATCCTTGGCTCAATGGCAAAATTGATTGGAATAAGGGGTTGTTGCGTTCGGCCTTGACATGGTTGTCTGAGAAAACAGGAAAGTCAATATTGAAGTTGACTGATAAGGATTATCAGGATAATTCACTGACGCAACTTATTGACATCTATGGATCAGCCTATGATGTCAACATACGGGTATTTAACGACCTTCAACATACCATTACAGGATGGCCAGGAGGCAAACCGAATGCTGACGATACCGATCGTCCGGAAAGAGCCTTACCTTTCCCGAAAAGGATTATTGTGTTCTCTCCACATCCGGATGATGATGTAATTTCTATGGGAGGCACAATCAACCGGCTCATGAAGCATGGACACGACCTGCACATTGCATATGAGACTTCTGGCAACATAGCAGTCAATGATGAGGATGTAACCAGATATATGCACTTTATCAATGGTTTTAGGAAAATGTTCTCTGTCGATAATGACGATTTCATATCCCAAAAATACACGGAAGTAAAAGAATTCATGTCACATAAAAAAGACGGCGACTTGGACTCTCGCGATATTCTCAACATAAAAGGTTTAATCAGACGAGTCGAAGCAAGAACCGCATGTGCTTACAATGGCATACCAAAGTCTAATATCCACTTCCTCGATCTGCCTTTCTATGAAAGTGGGAAAATAGAGAAACTTCCGGTGGGAGAAACTGATGTCGAAATCGTTAGTCAGCTCCTTGATAATATAAAACCACATCAGATTTATGTAGCGGGAGACCTCGCAGACCCTCATGGCACTCACCGCAAATGCACTGATGTGGTTCTGGCTGCAATTAACGAGGCAAAACAGAACAATACCCGGTGGCTTGAAAACTGTCGTATATGGATGTATCGTGGTGCCTGGGCCGAATGGGATATCGAAAATATACAAATGGCAGTACCAATTAGTCCTGAAGAATTAAGGCGTAAAAGAAACGCCATTCTAAAACATTCTTCACAGATGGAATTTGCACCTTTCCTCGGCAATGATAGCCGGTTATTTTGGCAACGCGCCGAAGAACGTAATCGCGCTACTGCTGCACTGTATCATAGATTAGGTTTTGCTGACTATGAGGCCATAGAAGCATTTGTCGAATATAAACCAATATAAAATGTTACCAATATTAAAATTTGTACCCCAATTCAAGAGTGTGTTATGGGGTGGCAAACGGATAGCCTCTTACAAAGGGGTGCCGTCTCAAGGCAATAACATCGGTGAAAGCTGGGAGCTTTCATGTGTCCCCGGTCATGAATCGGTAGTTGCCGAAGGTCCGTTTAAGGGCAAAAACCTTCACGAGATAATGCTTACATATACTAAAGAGATCCTCGGCGAACGGCTTTTAAAAAGATATGGTACGGAATTTCCTCTACTGATAAAACTGATTGATTCCGCCGATGACTTGTCCATACAAGTTCATCCAGATGATACCCTTGCAGCCAAGCGGCACCATTGCCCCGGCAAGACAGAAATGTGGGTAAGCATCGCACCGGCTGATGGCGCTTATCTGTATTCAGGCTTCAACAGGGTAATCTCCGCAGAAGAATATCGCAGCCGTATAGCTGATAACTCCATCGTTGATACTCTCGGCAAGTATCATCCTCAGAAAGGTGATGTATTCTTCCTTCCGGCAGGCCGTGTTCATAGTATCGGAAAGGGAAATTTTGTACTTGAGATACAGCAATCATCCGACATCACATACCGCATCTATGACTATGACCGCCGGGATGCTCAAGGTAATGCCCGTCAGCTCCATGTGGAAGAATCAATAGATGCTATCGATTTTTCCGATACCGATGGCGCTGCTCCATCAAGAATAAAATGGATTGAGAACCAGGAGGAAATAATAGCAGATTGCAACTATTTCACAACATCAGCAATGGCTGTCAAAGAAAGTGCCTGTATGGATCTCGACAAACGTGATTCGTTCACCATAATAGCTTCAATTGATGGTGATGCACAGCTCGTTGATGCCAATAATGAATACATATCTCTGCCCCAAGGTGCGGTCGCTTTGATACCCGCATCCATGCCTCGAATCCAGATTCTCGGAAACTGCAAAATAATCACCTCATATATCAAATAAATACCATGTACAGATTCGATAATCGAATAGTGGCCACGCTTGATGCCGGCGGCACTAATCTTGTATTCGGTGCCATGAAAGGCTGTGAGTTCATAGTAGACCCCATCACACTTCCATCTAACGCCGCCAATCTCGAATTATGTCTTGCCACAATCATCGACGGCTTCACACGTGTCTTTAATGTGCTTGAAGAGAAGCCTGTCGCAATCAGTTTCGCCTTCCCAGGCCCGGCTGATTACCCTTCTGGCATTATTGGAGGGTTCCTTATGAACTTCCCATCTTTCCGAAATGGCGTAGCTCTCGGCCCTATGCTTGAAGCAAAGTTTGGCGTGCCTGTTTATATAAACAATGATGGCGATCTCTATGCCTTTGGCGAAGCCACTGGTGGAATCCTTCCTCAAATCAACAAACGTATTGCCGACCTCGGAGGGAAAAAAGTCTATAAAAACCTTATCGGTTTTACGTTTGGCACCGGTCTCGGCATAGGCCAAGTTATCAATGGTCAGCTAAACCGTGGCGATAACTCATGCGTTGAAGCTTGCTTCCTGCGCAACAAACTGAAACCTAATGTTATTGCCGAAGATGGCGTCTCAATACGCGCGATTGTAAGGGAATATAAACTTCTAAGTCAAGATGAGGACAGAGAACTTACCCCCTATGATATTTTCCTTATTGCCGAAGGAGAAAAAGATGGTAACGCTGAAGCTGCTAAACAATCTTTCGCAACATTCGGAGAAATTGCAGGAGATGTCTTTGCAACTGCCGTACTTCTGTCCGATGCTTTGATTGCCGTAGGAGGCGGACTTACCGGTGCCATGAAGTATATTCTTCCGTCGTTGCTCACTGAGATGCGTTCAACAATCAAAACGGTCGCTGGCGATGAAATCAAACGCTTGCCTATGCGAGTGTTCAATCTCGATGATGAAGCTGAATTTGCCTCATTTGTTGTAGGAGATTCAAGAGAACTTCTCATTCCCGGTACCGACAGAACCGTATCCTATGATCCGATGAAGCGGACAGGAGTGGCCGTTACAAAAATTGGAGCATCAAAAGCTATCTCAATCGGCGCCTACAACTTCGCCCTGTCACAGCTAGACTCAATCCGATAATGGTAAACATGAAAAGATTATCAATTTTCCTTCTCGGCGCACTCGCATTCGGTGTGCCGCTGTCTTTCGGGGAAAACGCCAACAATGCATTAAATGCCTTGTCTGTGACCTACCTCGATGGTAAAACTGAACAAATCAAAGTTTGTTCCGAATCCACCATAACTTTTGGTGAGAACAAGATGATGAATGTTACCAACGGCGACAAATCATCATCAATCTCGATTGACGGAATTTCTCATTTCCACTTCATCCATGCCGAAACATCCGGTATTTCAGGCGTCAATACAGATTCATCCATCATATTTGATGGAAAAAATCTCCATATCAATACAGATGAAATATGGGTGTACAGCGTCTCCGGACTGCAACTTGCCCATATTCGCCAACAAGCACCGATAAACATTGACATCAACAATATAAATGGCAAACCACAGGCGCTTATAATTTGCTATGCCAATGGACGAACCATTAAAATAGCCGTAAGACAATGAAACGCAAACCTTTACTCTCTTTTATAATAGGGCTTATAGCTGTGTTCCCAGCCTCTATGTCTGCTCAGGGTCTCACTCCTGAACAATGGATACACATATATCCCTCGCACGGTGGCGTCGAGTCACATAAACTTTCAGATGTCAAAGACATCGGCTTCGGCGGCTTGGAGTCTGACGGCGGCATATCAGTAATGACAATAAACGCAGCCGACGGAACGCTATCCGAGGTCTCGCTGTACGGACTCGACCATTGGACAATTAACAATGATGTCCCCGTCATTCGTATTAATACCCTGATGCCAGTAGATGACATTTCCAGCAAAGAAGACTATCTCGAAGCTACCGTAACTCTCATAGGCAACGGCATTGTGGAAGATTTCCCGAAAACAGCTGTCAACATCCGTGGACGCGGTAACTCCACATGGAAACCCGAAGCCGGCATAAAATTGCCCTATCGTCTGAAATTCGCAAAAAAGCAAAGCATCGGCGGCCTTAAAAAAGCCAAAAACTTCGTACTCCTTGCAAACTACTACGACCAGTCAATCATGCGTAACGCATTAGGCATGAAACTCGCTCAACTTCTCAACATTCCTTATGCAAACACAATGATTCCTGTGGACGTATATCTTAATGATGTGTACAAAGGTTCATATACGCTTACCGAGAAAGTCGGCATCAACAGTGGCAGTGTAGATGTAGATGAAACTTCTTCGATACTGTTTGAGCTTGACACAGAGATGGATGAGGCGTATGTCTTTCAAGATAATTCCTACGGTCTGCCAGTGATGGTTAAAGATCCTGACCTTACCGATGAGACTTTCGCTCTATGGAAAGAGGATTTCTCAGCTGCTCTTGCTAAAGTCCGGGATGGCAAGACAACAGAAGCATTTGACATTGAAGATCTTGCCAATTATCTGATTATGAATTCGCTTGTCGGCAATGATGAAATCCGCACTCCACGCAGCGTTTATATTCATAAGACATTCGCGCCGGCCGGCGACGGGCTTTATCATTTTGGTCCCGCATGGGATTTTGACCTTTCTTTCGGCGTCCTTACCAAAGATTCATACACTGAATTCCGTGATCCCAAAACATTCCTTGTATGCCCTACATCATTTGAAATTGGTGCAACATTTTGGATTACAATGCTCAAACAGCAGGACGTGCGCAATGCCTGTCGCGCGGCAATCGATAATTTCGTAAATAATGGCTGTCTTGAAGAACTTCTTGAGTATTTCGATGCCTACGCCCGTCACATAGAAGCCACATCTGCTAGGGACATGACAGCTGAGCGGGTAAAAAATTGGCGCACCAATGAAACAACAAAAGACTATCTGCCCAAGCTGCGTCAATGGATTGTCGACCGCGTGGAGCTTGTATCCACTCACAAAAATTTTGGAATTTATTAACCCTAAATACTAACTAATCATGAATGCTAAAATCATGGTTACGGCTGCCTTGCTGGCAATGGGCGCCGTACAGCCGGTAGATGCAACTCGTCCGGAATCGGTTCCGGCTGCAACTCCCGGAATGCAAATCAAAGTAAGCAAAAGCTATCTTGAAGTTGGCGAGACGGCACAACTGAAAACCGAAGCTACCGCCTATCCCAAAGCCTACCGCTGGGTACTCCCATCAGGTCTTGAACTGGTGTCAGGCTCACTTACCGACCGCGAGATAACTGTCAAGGCTAAATCCGAAGGACAAATGCTGGTAGGAATGGAAGTTGAGAATACCTACGGCAAAACCGTAAGTTCATTCACCGCACTTGATGTCCTTTCATCAGATGGAACGACAGCTATTACCAACGCTCTACGCGGGGCCACCCTTCTGGACTACTCTGGGTCAGCCAATCCGAATGAAACACCCGTACATATCGTTGACGGCGTTACAAATCCATCCGATGCCTCACAAAAATGGTGTGTAAGCGGTAAAGACAACTGGGCACTCTTTGATTGCGGAGAGTTCTACCGTTTTTATGGCTTCAGAATATATGACTGTTGTTCCGGGCCGGAACAGAACGAGAATATACGCGACTGGCGTATAGAAGTTTCCGATGATGCTGAAGCGTGGACTGTGATTAATGAAGGTAACGGCACACGCACCAATATCAAGGAAAACTATTGTCTTCCGGTTCGTGGGCGCTATGTCAAACTTATTGCTACTCCGGCAACCAACACTATGCGTTTATGGGAATTCGAGGCAATCGCCGCTTCAGCATTCCATCTAACACTTGATGTACAGCCTCAGGTACTGCGTCTGAATATCGGAGAAGCATCGGAAATTAAAGTTAAATACAACCTTAACGGCGACAAACGTAGTGATGATTTCAGTTGTCATGTATCGACATCGACAGCAGCAGCCGTAATCGGAGAAATCAATGATAATGGTTCGGGCGAGTTTACAATACCCGTTACCGGCGGTAAGGTTATCGGGCAGACCGACCTGACCATTCGAGTCACCAACGACGGAGCTTACCGAGAGATTATAGTGCCAATAATAATTGATGCAACCGGGCAGCCTAATATACTTGCAGGTAAATCTGCCGAATTGCGCTCTTATGCCGAGTCTTATGCAAATGGAGTGACATTCACAACAACAAATAACTCTTTGCTTACAGATGGTGATGCTCTGACAAATGCTTTTGCAGGAGGCGCTGTAAAACCAGCATCCAACACCAACGATTTTATGGCGCTTTTCAATTCGGGCAACGAAGCATGGGAACTTTCCAAAGTCGAAATCACGTTGCCGCAGGGTCATGCCACAAAGTCTTTATCCATTATAGTCGGTTCGGACTTAACTTCCTTTGACAATGTCCATACCATTGATAACATCTCCTCAGAAGCCACCAAACTCGAATACATATTCCCCGTTTCACGACGTGCCCGTTACCTCGGCATACTTTGCAATACCGAGATTGGCCAACTCCCGGCTATCGCCGAAGTTGAAGCTTACGAACAGGTCGCAGAATCCAAAGGATTGAAATCTCCCTTGAAAGTTTCCGGGTGGCTTAATGATGTTATCGCGGAATCACTTCCATCGGGTGCCAAAGCTAGTTCCGACCTTGACTTGGGTGGTGGTTGGCACTTGTATTCCGCAGGAGTCCAAACAGAAGGTGCTATAGCAGGGGAATCTCGCGAATTCATCTCAGAACAAGGCACACTTTTTGAGTTAGAAGAATATAATAAAAAGAATGCGGCAAGAGTCGGGTTTGGATATACTGGTTGGAAAGCTGATTTAGTTGTGGAAGAATCAGTATATTGTTCGGAAATTCATATACTTGCTTTATCTGCAAATGGTGAGAATAATTTGGAGACACAAATTACATATTGGGTGCAGGATCCTGAATTCCCTGATGAATGGTCTCATGCCACATCGGAAACTATTTACCTTAAAATCCCCGACTGGACAGCTCCAGCCGCAGCAAATCATGCGGGTATAATAGGTCGGATAAACGGTAACGATGACCATATTGAAAGTAGCGGAGTTCATTTATATGAATTTACGATAAAAACTGATCCTGATAAAATGATCAGTAATATTAAGTTTGCCAATCGTAACCGTGATTCTGTTCCCACTGTGCTGGCAATTTCAAAAGTTGTAGCTCAACAACAAAGTGGCATCTCATCAGTCGAGTCAGATAAACATCGTACTGTAATTGGATATTATGATATTCAAGGTCGCAAAATGGTGAATCCCTCCAAAGGGATCAACATTATTAGATACAGTGACGGAACTGCTGAAAAAGTGTTTTTGAAATAATACATTGAAGGACTCTTGTTAAGACGGATTGTGATTCCTGTTACAATCCGTCTTTTCATTTTTGTGAGTAAGTATATATCCTTTTTGTGGTGTTATAAATAGAACATAACAATACTAAATAAACCATGAATTTTAAATCACTTTTCATTCCATTGGCAGTAATGGCTTTGACCTCTCTTGAGGCAGTGGCTCAACAGCCGTATGGAGGATGTTGGCATCCGACTGACATCTACAACTGGAGTCCGGAGACAGATCCCGATGCCAAGTTTAATCGGTCTAAGGTCCCTCTCGCCAAGCGTTTTAAAGAACCTGAGCTAATGAAAGCTAACGACCGTCAGTTCTATGAAGGACAGGTTTGCAATGCGACAATACTGTTCAACATGTGTTCCATGTGTCCGTCTCAGGGCGCAAACAACTTTTTGGGTTATCAGCCCACATACTGGCAATACATGGACAAGTTGGTATATTGGGCCGGTTCTGCTTCGGAAGGCATCATCATTCCACCGCCTGCCGGTTCAATAGATGCTGCCCATGCTCAAGGCGTTAAGGCGTTAGGCCAAATCTTCTTCCCGCCACCAGCATTTGGAGGCACACAGACATGGGTACGACAAATGATGAGCAAAGAAGGCGGCCATTATGTCTACGCACGAAAACTATATGAAATAGCCAAATACCTTGGCTTTGACGGATGGTTCATCAACGAGGAAATCGGCGGAGCCACTACAAAAGAATGGGTGGAGTGGATTCAGGAATTCTATGCGGCAGCCGAGGAAGACGGCAATAACACAATGGAGATCCAGTATTATGATGCCCGTTCAACTCCAGATACTGAAATCCTCGGTTCACATCCCAATACATCACAGTTCCTTGAATACGGACACGTTGGAGACCATAGGGAATATGCGAACAAGATAACATATCCCGATGGAACACATCCATCCGAAGCCGACATTTTTTCTAAGATTTATGGAGGTATTGAAACTGTCCATTCAGGTCTTACAGGATATTATGGTTCATTGGATAATGCTTTCTTGGCGAATGGGCATGTCGGGTCAGTCGACTTGTTCTGTCCTGAAGAACACGCATGGAAAGATTGCGTCAATAGCTTGCTTGGAACGCCAGATGATAACGGCACGAAGGCCTATGCCGCAATAAAAAAAGCGTTTGAAAACGAGCGCATGGTCTGGACAAATTCTAAAGGAAATCCGTCTCAGCTCACTTCGCCTTGGAGAGGCTTCTCGGGTGCTGTTCTTGAGCGTTCTGCGATTACATCCATTCCATTTGAAAGTGATATGTGTGTCGGCGTTGGCAAGCATCGTTTTGTCAATGGCGAAATAAAAGGCACACAAGATTGGTACCATAGTGGTGTACAGTCCATATTGCCTACATGGCGATGGTGGATTGAGAATGGTAACGGCTTAAAAGTAGATATTGATTGGGATGAAGCTTATAATCATGGTTCGTCTTTTAAAATATCCGGCACTTTATCGGGTGATGCACTTCTCAGACTTTACAAAACTCAGATTACTATTCCAAATAATGCCAAAGCTACAGTAGTATACAAAGGTAACGTAACTGCACCGACATTACGGCTGTCAACTAAATCTTCTATTGAGCCAAACATTGAACTGAACGCTTCAATAACCCAGCTCAATGGTTGGAATGTAGCTTCGTATGATCTGTCATCATTAAAAGGTGAAACCATTTATATGATAGCTCTTGGTTTGAAAGGGAACGGATCATATAGCCTCAATCTTGGTAGAATTGCTTTGCTCCCTGAATCATACACTCCCCAACAAACGGTAATAAGAAATCCTCAGATAAAGTCTAACATGACAGAAACCGGGGGTGATGCTCGCATTTCATGGGATTACGATTGGAATGATGATTTCTCACACTTTGATATTTATGCAACTCATTCAGACGGAGCAAAAAAGTTGGTAGGTCAGACCCGCGATGAGGCTTTCTATATTCCGAAACTTCCTCGAGTTGCAAATGAGGGGTCGGTAAAACTGGAAATCATAGCTGTGTCAAAGGATGAATCATCAGCTAATCCTGTCACATTAGAAGCTTTTTATCCTGTTCCCGGAGCTCCAAAGGTTATGTTAAAGCCTACAAAGAGTTACCTCAAAGTCGGAGAAACCTCAAAAATAACCGCTATTGCTACTGATAATCCCAAATCATGGAACTGGGTACTCCCATCAGGCCTCGAACTTGTCGCAGGTGCATTGACATCCAACGAAATCACTGTAAAAGCAGTGAAAGAAGGTCGTTTTTCCATACAGCTTGATGTAACCAACGAAAACGGTACAACATCTGTTAATCGTGAAATAATCGATGTTCTGAATACAAACGATTACAATGCTGTTTCTAATGTATTGCTCAATAAGACTGTCGTAAGTTTCAGCGGCTCAACAAATAATAAGGAAACTCCGTCCAAGATAATTGATGGAGAGACGAGTCCATCTTCTATATCAGATAAATGGTGCAATATATCTCCTGATAATTGGGCTGTTTTTGATTGCGAAGGCGTTTATCGTTTCTACGGTTTCAAAATCTACGATTGCAATTCAGGACCTGAAAGCGGAGACAATATCCGGGATTACACTATTGAATTATCCTTGGACGGAAAATCATGGACTACTGTTGTTAATGAAAAAGACCGTTCAAAAGATAATATAAAGACTGATTTTATAGCTCCTGAGAAAGCCAGATTCATCAAATTATCTCCTAAAGTTGAAGGTACGCTCCGTATATGGGAATTTGAAGCTTACGCGGCAGATGATATTCATATGACTGTTAGCGTTGAGCCGTCTGATCTGCGTCTAAATGTCGGAACTACCGAGGAGATTGCCGTTAAATGCCAGTTTAATGGAGATGAGGTAGGTGAGGATTTCAGTTGTTCTGTAAAATCCAGTTCCTCGATAGTTTCTATAGGGCGTATAAACGAGAATTATGAACGTACTGGTTTTACAATTCCGGTGACCGCCACAAACCAGATTGGGGAATCGATCCTTACCGTCCGTGTAACAAATAATGGGGCTTATCGAGAGGCTAAAGTGAAAGTTATAGTTGATGCCCCGGATGGAGAAAATATCCTTTCTGGTAAAGAGGCCGAATTGCGCCACTATGTCAATAATGACTTCGCTTTTGATGCTGAATATACCAAATACGAAACATCAAGGTTGACCGATGGTAACCGTAAGGAAGAAGCCCTCGAATATGTAAATGATTACTCCAGTCATACCAAAGACTTCTGGGCCGTATTCAATGCTCCGGAAGGCATTGAATGGAATCTCGCCAAAATTAAAATATATATTCCTGAAGACAATTACGGTCTCAATGACAATGACAAAGAAGGTTATGTCAATAAGGAGATAGAGATTCTTATAGGAGAAGACTTCATGTCTCTTGAGTCCGTTAAGGTATTCCCCAATCTAACTAATACTGGCGAACTTGAATATATATTCCCGAAGTCTCGTAAAGCAAAGTGCATAGCCATCGCTTGCGATGTAAATCCCTATTTCTATCCTTCTCTATCTGAAATTGAAGCATACGAACAGAATATTTCTGACATTGAAGACTTGTCGGTGGAAGTAAGTAACTGGTCTGATGACGTTATTGCCGAAAACATACCTTCCTCGTCTTTTGCTGATGCCAGCGTTGGCGGGGATGGTTGGGTTCTGTATAGCTCTGATGCAAAAGCAGAAGGAGCTATAGCCGGAGATGATAATATTGTAGTCACAAAGTCCGGCACACGTTTCCGTCTGGCACCTTATGATGAAATGAATGCAATGAGTTTCGGATGGGCATTTTCGTTGAAATCGCTTACATTTGCCGAGCCTGTCGCTTCTGAGGAATTCCATCTCCTCGTATTATCTTCGCAAGGTGATACTCCCCTTGAAGTACGAGTGAATTATGAGGATGACACAAAATCTGAGATCACCAAACATAATGTTATAGATTGGGAAACGGAAAATGCAGATGCGGCTGTAACCGGCATCGGGCGACTGAGCTACCAAAATGAGATTGCTCCAGACGAAAATCGCTTCTTCGAAAAAGTTCCGTTCTGTACTTTGACTGAAGTAGTCGTTCCGGCAGATCCATCTAAAAAAGCGACAGGACTGTCTGTCGGATTCTCCGATTTTGATGCCATATCCAATCGTGTAACAGTATTGGGTGTTACGAGGAAGGGAGATTCAAGTGGCATTCATAATCCGATTATAGATTCCCAGCAAGACCGTACTATTATTGGTATATATAATATTCAGGGAATACGACTTGAAAGACCTCAGAGTGGATTGAATATTATTAAATTTGCTGATGGCTCAATCCAAAAAGTAATCATTAAATAATCTGCTCTAAATATAAAGATTGAGGCTGTGTTCAATTTGAGTACAGCCTCAATTTCTATTTGTTTGTCAACTTTAAAATACTTCAAGTATCAGTTAGTTCATAATCGACTCTTATGTCGGAGATTGCTATTTCTTTATCTTATATTGCTGAATCTCTTTGATCATGTCCTTTATGTCCTGGTTAACCCGAAGAAAATTGGAGTATAAAACTCGTTCACGAGCCTCTCGTGAGGGGAAGGAATAGAACTTCGGAAGAGATACATAGCCTGCTTCCTCTTTTGCAATCTCATCCATGTCAAAGTCGGTCTTGCAGTAGAATTTAGAGGTCTTGAACTCCTCGGCTTCCTGAATATTGATGCTGTCGCGCATTCCGGTCTTTGTTTTCACGAAGTCGCGTGCCACCTGTCCGCAAATCCAGCCGGTCGGCAGGTCGGAAATCTTGGAAGCCGGCACAAGACTGTCCATGTTCTCATTGAGGTTTATGGAGGTGCGGTCACGGTCAATAGTGACTCCTTTCTTCAACTGAACCACCTTACCGAAGATGTCGCTTGACAGCCATTCAAGTGTCTCCTTGGCTCTCGCTGAACCGCTGACTACATTGCCGACAGTCGTAATGATTTTCTGCATTCCTGTCTTGCCATAGTCAGCCTCCAACTGCGGCAGTTCCTGAAAGCCGAGTGCGACCGAAACCTTGTTGCTTCGAGCCGTACCTATAAGGCGGTCGATTTTGTGGAAATACAGCGTAGGTAGCTCATCGACAATGATAGATACCGGGATATTCTTGCCTTGTCCTGTATTGACACGGGTAACGAGACGGTTAAGAATCAGAGCGTTCAACGCTCCGATGATGCTCTCCATCTCAGGGTCGTTGGCAATCAGAAGATAGGACGGATTAGCAGGATCACTCACCTTGAGGTCAAAATCATCACCGTCCTTATGGAATATCCAGTAGGATTCCTTGGTCGCAAGTCGAGATGTATAGACACGGAGTGTGCCTATCATACCTTCCAACTGTTCCATCGCCTTGTTCTTCAATGCAGTCTGGAACGGTCCGAGAAGCGGAAGAACCTCGTTGTCGGTCTTGAGGACATCAAAGATGGTCTGATAATCCTCGTTCAGAAATGACAGTACATGGGGCATATCGGAATACTTGCCCAGCCAGTAAGCCGGCTCAACACGACGGGTCATGGCTGCATCGGCATATACTTCTCCGGTCGGTTTCTCAAAGCCGGTCTCACGGTCAACAACCATTTTGGGAAAGAGCTGATTCCCGTTTTCATCAT